>CZCA01000881.1_pt1 | contig 28750 bp, 23 predicted proteins | sample 591981 | NCBI WGS metagenome assembly CZCA01 (sample SAMEA3556810, study PRJEB10932) | anaerobic digester metagenome | reverse complement strand
TCGCAAAAGTAACTATATCATCCCCGGCGATTATCCGCAACACCTTTGGACGATAGATTTTCACCTCGAATTCGTTTCTTCTCCTGACTAGCCAGTTTGTCTCCAAATCATCTCGATTAATCTCTAGCTTCCTCGTTTTTTCGTGCCTGGGCAATATTCACTCGCCTCCGGAAGCTCCCAATATGCCTCTTAGAACTCTGTCAGAGTCACCAACATGGACATATACATTCGGCACTTCACCCAGGATTATGGATTCAGCAATGGGCATGGTTGTCATGACCCTGACGTTTGATGTCACAAGAGGAACAAGGATTTTCACGTAGGCCTCAATCTCCAAGTACACTCTGTGCCTGAGCTGGTTTATTCCCGCTGTCTCGAACTGGTCGGTAACAGTCGTGCTCACAACTCCGATAGGAACCACCGTAACAGTAAGCCATGGTCCCATATGAGCCAGTAGGGCGCTTCCGAAGACCTGCCCAATGGGGACGGATATCCTGACTCCTTCGATCGCCCGAAGGGCCTCCTGCACCTGGGTGGTGGTCTTGGCGGCTATCCTGTTTATCTCGCCAGTATTGGGCTGGACTGCGACTATGTTGCCATGGCCATCAGTCTTCCAGTCCATAAGGTCTTCATACTTCATGTCAATCGCACCGGTCTCAGAAAGCGCAGTATTCACTGCCGTTGTTGCAACTGCCCTTGCCCTTGCCTCGGCCAATTCCAATAGAGTGGGCTTGAGTCGGACTTCTACAACGATAAAGGTCAGACATCCCACAGCCAGGCAAAGAATTGCGATATGCACCAGAAGCCGTCCCCGCCTGCTCATTCCGCCTCTTCTCGCCCCCGGTCGTCGCATCGTTGCCATTGAAAGCGGCAATCCAGATCGGAAACGATTACTCCTTCTCGAACGGGTTGGCCTGGCGGCGGGCCTGTAAGAGCGCGAACCGGAAACAACCGAAAGGAAACGCACAAGCCAGAGAGGCATCCGAAATCCCCAGGGAATCCGTACGCACACAAAGACCACCCCTCCCCATCGTATGCGGATGAAGCAGTCTTTGTGCTATGTGCTCATGGAACAAAAGCGTGCCGGGCGACTACTAATTCTGTACTCAGGCCTTCCCTGAGCTCCCAAACAGCCTCATCTTGCCCACAGCAAGTGACTTGATGGCGGCAATCGCCGGCCTTAGAACTTCTCTCGGGTCTATTACCTCAGGCCTGGTCCAGAGCGTCTCCCTTATGCTTGCCACGAAAGCGAGCCTCATATCAGTATCGATATTAACCTTATTAATGCCGCGTCGGACGGCCTCAACTATGCTGTCATCTGGAATACCCTTAGATCCGCCCCACCTGGCTCCATACTTCTCTCCTTGCTCCACTATGTCGTAGGACACCCCAGACGCACCGTGAAGTACCAGGGGAATGCCGACTCTATTCTTTATTTCCGTCACCAGATCAAAGGCTAGCACAGGCTCGCCCTTGAACTTGCGCGGCCCATGTGATGTACCTATGGCTATCGCCAAAGCGTCGACCCCCGTCTTCTCAACGAACATCGCAGCCTCGTCCGGATCCGTAAGAAAAGCATCTCTGCCATCGACAGCTACATGGTCTTCTATGCCAGCTAGCCGCCCAAGTTCGGCTTCTACGCTGACTCCGGCGCCGTGCGCCACCTCCACCACTTTATTGGTGATTGCTATGTTCTCCTCGAGCGGCAAATGGGATCCATCTATCATCACCGAGGTAAAACCATGCCTTATGCACTGCATTATTACATCAAATTTGCGCCCGTGATCAAGATGGAGTGCCACAGGCACGTCCACCTCCTGCGCCAAAGCTTTGACTATGCTTGTCAGCTCCTTCACACCTGCATAAGCTATGGCTCCTTCCGATGCCTGGATCATGACTGGGGATCTTTCCTCAGCCGCAGCGCTCATCACGGCCTTTGCAAACTCAAGATTGTTGATGTTAAAAGCGCCTACTGCGTACCCGCCCTCATTCGCCGCATCCAAAACCTCTTTGGAGGTCACAAGACTCACATTGGCCACCTCCGCCACTTCATTTTGTAGCAATCCTTGCAAACCGCCTCTTGCCAACATTAACAACCATTCCATCTCGAGGTTCCATCTCTTGGGTAACGTCGTCTACGGTCACATCGTCAACCCTGACTCCACCCTGCTTGATCAGACGTCGGGCCTCACTGTTGCTGGAAGCTAGCCCTGCAATGACAAGGAGTCTGAAAATGGCAATTCTGCCATCGATGAGATCCTCTTCTGATATGACCACGTCCGGAATCTCATCAGGAAGCTCCCCTTGCCTGAAGACCCGGTCAAATTCGTCCTGCGCGTTCCGGGCTTCAGCCTCTCCATGGAATTGGAGCACAAGCTGGAAAGCAAGGCGTCGCTTCGCCGTCATGGGGTGAAGCGTTCCTGATGCCAGGCCTTCCTCGAGGCTCTTCTTGTCTTGCAGGGGCATCGTTGTCGCCGCGTCAACATACGGTACGATCAATTCATCCGGAATCGACATAGATTTGCCATATATCTCAAACGGCTCCTCATCAATTCCTATGTAATTGCCCAAGCTCTTACTCATCTTGTTCACGCCATCAAGTCCAGGGAGAAGAGGCGTAAGCACAACGCACTGCGCGTCTTGCCCATACTCACGCTGGAGCGTGCGGCCCATTAGATTATTGAACTTCTGGTCCGTTCCTCCAAGTTCAACATCTGCCTCAAGCGCAATAGAATCGTAGGCCTGCATCAAAGGATAGAAGAACTCGTGGATCCCAATTGGGAGGCCTTCCTTATACCTGTTCTCGAAATCGTCCCTCTCAAGCATGCGTGCCACCGTGACCTTGGACGCAAGTTCGATCACGTCAGCGAAGTTCAACTTCGAAAGCCACTCGGAGTTGAACACAACTCGTGTACGAGCAGGATCCAGAATCCTGAAAATCTGCTCTTCATAGGTCCTGGCATTCTCGCGCACTTCTTCTTCCGTAAGCTGTTTGCGCGTCTCTGACCTCCCGGTAGGATCTCCGATTCGGCCAGTGAAGTCTCCAATCACGATGATTCCTTCATGGCCCATATCCTGGAATTGCCGCATCTTGTACAGGACTACCGTGTGGCCTATGTGAATGTCAGGAGCAGACGGATCAAGCCCCAGTTTGACTTTGAGAGGCGTTTCCGTCTTCACCGACCTGGCAAACTTGGCAAGCAGGTCCTCTTCAGATATTACCTCTGCGGCCCCTCTTTTTATGACCTCCAGCTGTTCCCTGGGATTCATAGCCCGATGCCCCCCGAATGTACAACTATAAGTCGAGTCTAGCACACGGCGGTAACCCGGGTCAATGAAGACCTCTGCTGGTTTGCTTGTGGCTGGAACTTGCTAGCCCTGGAAATCATGGTTTTCGCAATGCATACACTGCGCATCAATGCCCTGCCCGCTGTGTCTTCCGGGCGGGTGTTTGCGCATGTAAATCACTATGTTATAATGTAGCAGAATTACTGAGGCAAGGAGGCCTTTCAGTCATCATGCATTCAAATGAGAGGGGCTCTCTCCAGGTCATAGGCATTGTAGTTCTCCTCGTCATCCTCGTAGGAATAGGAGTCTTCTCGGGGATCCTAGCCGGATATCTCAAGAATGCTCCGAGCGTAGAGGATGTTGACATAGAATCTCGTCGCAGTCTTCCCACGATAATATATGACGTGAATGGTCAAATCCTAACAAGGCTCATGGTCGAAAACAGGGCATGGGTTTCCTTGCAGGACGTGCCCTCGAACCTGATAAATGCGGTAGTTGCTGTTGAAGACCATACCTTCTATGATCACCACGGCATAAGCCTGCGCAGAATCGCCGGAGCCCTGTGGCATGACCTGAAGCATATGTCCCCGGATCAGGGTGGAAGCACAATAACTGCCCAGCTGGCCAAGAACGTTTTTCTCTCCCAGGAGAAAACGATTGATCGAAAGATCTGGGAAGCGTTGTACGCTTTCCAGTTGGAGCGAAGATACACCAAGGATGAAATACTTGAATACTATCTCAATTGGATCTACTTGGGCCATGGCGTCTACGGAATTGAGGCCGCATCGCAGCTCTACTTTGGCAAGCACGTTAACCAGCTGTCCATGGGCGAATGTGCCCTCCTTGCAGGGCTCGCCAAAAGCGGAGAACTTTACTCACCCTACAAGAACATGGAAGCATCGCTCAGAAGGCGCAGAATCGTGCTTAAGCGCATGGTCGATGTGGGCTATATAAGCGCCGAAGAAGCCGACAAAGCAGCAGAAGAAGAAGTACGGCTGGCAGGGCTCAAAGAGTCTGGCAGCGCTGTAGGAAAGTACGTACGATACATGGTCAGGGATTACCTCCTGGGCAAATATGGCAAAGATGCGGTCTACCGAGGAGGCCTTACTGTCAAGACCACAATCGACCTTAAGGCTCAGCGCGCAGCAGAATCATCTTTTTCAAGCCTTCTGCCCAAGGGCAGAGTGGAAGAGCGTGAAGGATACTCGATCACGTATCCACAGTGCGCTTTGGTCGCCATTGACGCCCAGACGGGAGCCATCAGGGCCCTTGTCGGGGGACGGGGCGAAGACGAGTACAACCGCGCTATCAAGGCTGTCCGTTCTCCAGGCTCGGCCATGAAGCCATTTGTCTACACAGCCGCAGTTGACTCAGGCTACACCCCTGCCACAATTGTGGTGGACGAGGCAATCTCCTACCCCATGGGCGACGGCTCGATGTGGTCTCCCAAGAACTACAACGGCAAGTACAGCGGCGCCATGACCTTGAGGCAGGCACTGGAACAGTCCACAAATACCATATCAGTCAAACTGGTTGAAGCGCTCGGGCCTGGGACAGTCATAAGCTATGCAAAGAAGATGGGAGTAACATCTCTCGTCGAAAGAGGAGCTAAGAACGATAAGGGCTTGGCACTGGCGCTAGGCGGGCTGACACGAGGGATCAGCCCAATTGAGATGGCACAAGCATATAGCGTACTGGCGAATGGCGGAGTGAAAGTCACACCTTATGTCATCTCCGAAGTGCGGGACGCCAATGGAATCCTTCTCGAGTCGCACGGGCCAGACAAGGAGATCGTATTGGATGAGAAGACTGCGTATATCATGGCTGACATGATGAAAGGCGTCATCAGCTCGGCAGAAGGCACCGGAAGGCGCGCAAATATCGGCAGACCGGCTGCCGGAAAGACTGGCACTGCAGACAGCAATACTGACGCCTGGTTCGTAGGCTTTACCCCTGACATGGTGGCAGCAGTCTGGATAGGCGAGGACGCCCTCAGGGAGATGAGGTACTCGGGATATGGTGTAGTGGGAAGTGGAAAGGCAGCTGAGATATGGGGCTCATTCATGAAGCAGGCGCTGGCCGGAACCGCAGCACGCGACTTCAATGTGCCCGAGGGCATAGTTTCAGGTGTAGGCATATGCAGAAGTTCTGGAGAGCTGGCGACTAGCAGATGTCCCGAATCAGACGTCATATACGAGAAGTTTGTGGCGGGCACGGAGCCAACTAGTTCTTGCAGCGTGCATAGTATATACGCGCAGCCTCATACCGATGACCAGGGTCATGGCGTAGAATATGATCCTTACGGCCAGGTTGACGCCCTGCCTCAGACTCCGTCTTATACTGATAGCGGCGACTCGCAGCAACCTCAGCCGTGGTGGCAACAGTAATCCGCTGCGGCCCAGGGGGCCATGAATTTGTGAGCGCAAACCGATGGATTACAATCAAAGCCCGAGAGCAGCAGATGCTCCCGGGCTTACTTGATTTCAGCCGATTCGTCCGACAGTGAAGGGAATCAAGCACAGCCTGTTCGCCCGCGGCTAGCCCTCGGCCGGGCCAAAACTGACTACGGTGACCCCATCTCCGCCTTCGCCTGCAACACCAAACCTGAATGATGCGATCCTCGGATCGCCCCTAAGCTGCTCGCCTACTGCATCCCGCAGAGCGCCCGTGCCCTTCCCATGTATTATGCGCGCTCTCTGCAGGCCGGCGAGAACCGCGTCATCAAGGTACTTGTCAACCGCAAGAAGGGCATCCTCCACACGCATGCCCCTCAGATCAAGCTCTGTTCCGATTGTGCTGGCCTTCGCAGCCTCGAACCTGACTGATCCCCACTCTTGCCTGGCCGGTTGCCTCTTCGAGGTAGGCACCCTCTCGACTGCTACCGAAGAACGCAGCTTTCTAATGGAACCCTTGTTCACATTCACCCTCATCGGGCCTATTCCGATCATGTACTCGTCGGGCCCGGGCTGTTCCAGGACGACACCCTTCTGGCCAAGCGCTATGACCTCGACTTCATCTCCCGGCTCTACTCTGTCGTCCCAGCTCTTCTCGTAGGCATCCAGGGCCCCGGTTTCTTCTTCACCAGATACTGGACCCACAGCCGTCAATTCGCGAGTCACTTCCCGAAGGGCCTCAACATCCCGGCGGGCGGTGTGGATTCCCTCGTCGAGCAGGGCTCGTTCTTGAGACAAGTCTACTGAACTCTCCAAAGCAGCTCTTTCCTGGATGAGGCCTCTGGCAACCTGTTCCTGCTCTGCTCTGATTGAGCGAAGCTGCGCAATGATCCTCTCACATTCCTTGCGCGCCTCCTGAACAATTGTCTCGGCCTCCGCCCGAGCTTTCTTCATGATCTCCGATCTCTCGGATCTCAGTCTCCTCGTCTCTTCATCGTATTCATCCTTCAGCCTGAGGTACCTGGAGCGAAGCTTCTCCGCGTCTGACCTGGCAACCTCTGCCCTATCGTGCTCCTGGCGCAGGTTAGTTATCATCAGCTCCATCCGCTGTCCGCCAGTACCCACCAAAGACCGTGCTCTCTGGAGGACGTCTGCGGGCAAGCCAAGCCTTTCAGCTATAGCAAAAGCATTGCTCGACCCTGGAACACCTATTGACAGTCTGTATGTCGGACGCAGGGTTTCTACGTCAAACTCTACGCTGGCATTTATCAAGCCCTCTGTGGTATGGGCAAAGACTTTGAGCTCGCTGTAGTGGGTCGTAGCAACAGTCCTCGCTCCTATGCTGTGCAGAGTCTCCAGGATTGCCATGGCCAGGGCCGCCCCTTCCTGTGGATCCGTGCCGGCTCCCAGTTCATCCAGGAGGACCAGCGAATCCGCATCAACCCTGTCGATGATGTCTACAATATGAGTCATATGGGATGAGAAAGTAGAAAGGCTCTGTTCAATGCTTTGCTCGTCTCCAATATCGGCGCAGATCTGCCCGAATACCGCTACATCGCTGCCGGATTCAGCGGGGATATGAAGGCCTGACTGCGCCATCAGCGTAATCAAGCCGATCGTCTTCAGAGTAACCGTCTTTCCGCCAGTGTTAGGGCCCGTTATTACCAGGGTCGTGAATGACTTTCCCAGGTATGCATCTATGGGCACAACATCCCCCCGGAGGAGCGGATGCCGCGCAGCTATCAAGTTGATATAGCCTTCGCTATTGAGCCGGGGCATCGATCCCCCGATTCTCTGAGAGAACGTCCCCTTTGCCTTGAGAAAATCAACATACCCAATTGCATCCAAAGTCATCCTTAACCTTTCACCGGCATATCCCACTCTTGCCGACAGTTCTGTAAGAACCCTGTCAACCTCAACTTCTTCCTGGGATATAGCCTGCCTCAACTCATTGTTCAGCTCGACAACTGGCATAGGCTCAATGAAAACCGTAGCCCCTGAGGCAGATTGGTCGTGGACTATTCCTGGAACCTGGGATCTCATCTCAGCCCGAACCGGAACCACAAATCGCCCATTTCTGATGCTCACTACTGGATCCTGCAAGAGACGCGACCACTGTGGAGACCTGATAATGGAGTCCAAATTATCACGCACTTTTGCATTCAGCGAACGAATCCTCGACCTGATGCTTCTCAATGCAGGGCTTGCCGAGTCCATTACCTCGCCGGATTCAGATATTGCCCTTGAGATGGCTTGCTCTAGGTCGCTGAATGTATCGATATTCCGAGCTGCATCTGAAAGTATGGGGTACTCCGGGCCAAGGCTGCTCAGGCTCTTTTTGAGGCGCCTGCTTGACACAACCGTCGAGAGTATGTCAAGGAGCTCATTGGTGGACAGCGTAGCACCTCGAATAGCCCGCTCTACACCTGAGCGAACATCGCGCATTCCCCCGAGCGGTAGCTGCTTGCCCATATCCAGCACTGACCTTGCCTCCGTGGTCCCTTGCTGGAGCTCTTGGACGATGGCAAGATTCGTGCTCGGCGCCAATTGCCTGACACGTTCCCTGCCCAGCTCACACGAGGCGCAATCTTCCAACATGTTTAATACTTTATGATATTCCAGGACACGCAATGAACGGTCGTCCATGTGTACTCCCCCATACGTCGCATTGGCACTGATGACAGATTCGAAATGGGTCCGGGGCGTCCCGGACCCTCCGCATATCGCCGTGCTCAGTTCAATTATAGCAGACTCACATGTCAGGCGCGCCAGGCGACATCAACTCCCGGGACGCCTCTCTAACAGCCTCGTCCCTCGCATTCTGACTCAACCATTCTACGTACCCACGGTCAACTCCGTGTATTTCCCCCAGCGTTCTGCCGGAGTACTTGCCAAATCTGATAATGAGGTCCTCCGGACCTCCAGCGTCGACCTCATCCTCCAGCACGTCCCTGTCCGGTAAGGCATCCCCCAGTTCCTCGAGGGCGACCATGTCTATGCCGACAGCGTCGCGCATAGCCCGTGCCTTGGCCCTCGTCGCTGCCATCCTCAGAAGATGCGGCTGAATGGACCGGGCAACGCTTTCAGGCGAAGCGTCGCCTACCTCGGCGAAAATCCCATCTTCCGTTTCGACCTCTGCCTCCACAACAGCATACATCGAGTTCTCCTTACTGGGAATCTGAATTATCCTTGTGGTTATGCGCCTCAACCCGCGGTCTTTCGCCAGCTGTAAAACGCCGCCGTACAGGATGTAGTCGCGTCCCTGCAAGCTTCTGACAAACCTCTCTCGAAACTCCCGAGAGAGCTCCATGTGGTCACCCCCTAACGCTGCCTATTCTCCGCGTTCGAGCTCATCCAGGCAGACTTCGTCCTGCATGGTCACATATAGTTCCCCTCCACTGTCGAGAGAAGCAAAGAAGACATCCTCAACACTCTGTATGTCCTTTTCCTTCAATCTATCCACAAGATCCTTTACTGTCAGATCGAGCATCTTCAGGTATTGGTACTGTATCTTCCCATCTGCCACCAATGGATAAGAAGGCCCCTCGTACGGGGTCTCCAAGGACAGGTCCTCCGGTGTCACTGCTCTTCTCTGCGACTTCAAGAGCACACTTAGCCTGCCTGAAGGCTCCAGTACGGCAAATTCCACATCTGCAACGTTGAAAACGTCTTTGTCTCTAAGCTGACTGAGAAGGTCGTTGATATTGTACCGGAGCTTCTGCATATTCCTTCCCATGACTCTGCCATCCTCGACTATCACAGTAGGCTCGCCAATGACTACTCTGCGAATCCCCGGAAACTTGAGGCAGGCCAACGCCACCAGCACTTCCACTGCTGCAAGTATGGCTATGGGAATTAGGCCATGACCGAGCGGAATCTCATGGCTTTGCAGAGGAATGGCGCCTAGTTCAGCAATCATGATGGCAACAACAAGGTCAAAAGGGGATATGTTGCCTATCTCGCGCTTCCCCATCAGGCGCATGGAAGCAAGGACGAAGAAGTAGACCGTGAGCGATCGAACTATCGCGTGAAGCATATTGGCCTCCACGAAAAAACTCGCGCATAGCGCATACAGTAGTATGCCCATACGCGAATTCGAGGTATTCCGTGCAGGCTTGCCCCCGCCTGTCTAGGCAAGACTCGATAGATTTCTGTGCAATCCCCGAGTCTGCATTGCCCGCAATTCACAGCCTAGCTGCTCGATTGGGCCAAGATACTTCTTGCAAGTTACTTAGGTTTGGGACCGATGGCGTTTGTGCGAATCGAGCCATAGCACGAGCTCTTCGTAGTCCATTGCATTGACCACATTGTGCGGCTCGAGCCAGGCTCTTCGGCCCACCCAAACGCCGTACTTGATATTCTCAAGCTCATCCGGAGAGTGGGCATCGGTATTGATGGCGATCATCACTCCCGACTCGCGCGCCATCCGGGCATGCTCGTCACGGAGATCAAGCCTGTCGGGATAAGAGTTTATCTCCAGAGCAGTCCCGGTGTCCGCCGCCTCGCGTATTACAGCCTCCATGTCCACAGCATAGCCCGGCCTGCGTCCGAGCAGCCTCCCTGTTGGGTGGGCTAATATGTCGACATTGGGGTTTCGCATGGCCTGGATGATTCGGCTCGTGATCGTATCCCGGTCTTGCTGAAACCCGCTGTGGATTGAGGCGATCACAACATCCAGCCTGGCAAGGAGTTCATCCGGGTAGTCGAGCCGTCCTTCCTTCAAGATGTCAACTTCTGCTCCTGAAAGAATCCTGATGCCATCGATTTTTGCATCAGCTCTGCGAACCGCATTGATATGCTCCCTCAGCCTCTCCTCAGACAGGCCATGGGCAACACCGAGAGACCGGGAATGGTCAGTAATGGCGATGTATTCGTACCCCATGTTGCGAGCGGCTTCCGCCATTTCCTCAATGGAAGCCAGGCCGTCGCTCCAATCAGTATGCATATGGATGTCTCCGCGGATCGTGTCGACATCGATGAGCCGTGGAAGCGTTCCCCCAATTGCGGCCTCGATCTCGCCACGATCCTCGCGAAGCTCCGGTGGAATGTATTCCATACCCAGGATAGCGTAGAGCTTCTCTTCGCTATCCACATGAATCATCTCTCCCGTGTCATCGCGGCTGATCCCATACTCACTTATCTTAAGGCCGTGCCTGCCGGCAATTCCCCTGAGCTTCACATGGTGCGCCTTTGAGCCTGTAATATGATGCAAGCCTGTCCAGTATGATTCCGGGGCAACGGCTCTGAGCTCGCACTTGATGCCGTCGTCTGTAACTGCCTCAGCTTTAGTGGATCCCTTTGCCGTAATATGGCTGAACACGTCCATGGAGGAAAAAGCCTCCAAGATGCGATCCGGAATCCGGGTCGAAACGATAAGGTCGATATCACCTACTGTATCGCGCCTTCGCCGGAGGCTGCCCCCGATTCCTACGCGCTCTGCTCCATCGATCTCAGAAAGCACGACCGCAATCTTGTCGGCAATCGGCATCACGCTATAAAGAGGTCTTCGTCCCTCAGTCATCTTCATGTTTTCTATGGCCTTTATTATGTTCGCCTCCGTCTTTTCTCCAAACCCTGGCAAACTCCGGATTCTGTGGGCTCGCGCAGCTGCAAGCAGACTCGCCTCGTCTTCGACTCCGAGAGACTCATAGAGCTTCCACGCAGTCTTTGGCCCTATGCCAGGCACCTCTATCAATGCCAGTATCGCACTGGGCACCTCAGCCCTTAGCCTTTCAAGATACTCAATCCTGCCACATGACTCCATCTCTTCAACCTTTGCCCGCAGGGATTCGCCAATCCCAGGAATGGCACCAGGATCCCGGGCAAGAAGAGCCAGCGCCGGCTCGTCCAATCCAGCAATAGCCTCAGCGGCCCGCCTGTATGCCCTGACCTTGAAAGGATTCTGTCCCATGATCTCGAGCAGGTCGGCGATCTCGTTAAATGACTCCGCCACTCCCAGGTTTGACTGGTTCACGTTTCGACCCCCCAAGTCCTGGAAGATGGAAGTCCTCCGGTACGATCTTCTCGAACCCGTCCCAGATGGAAGGCGCAACCTTAATTATTCTCATTGCAACGGGCGAAGACTCCACTGCTCTGGTAAGGCTGGGAATTCTGAGAGAAACAAGGGCCACCAAAACGACGCTGATGATCAGACACGACCTCGCGATCCGCAGCGCAGCGCCGCCAAAAGAATTCAGCGTGGATACCCCTGAGCCGCTTACAGCCGACGACAACGCCTGGCCAATCAGGTCAACTACTACCAAAGTCATTATGAGCAACGCCAGGAACCCAACCATATTCGCACCAGGAGGACGCAGATTTGGAAACCATCTCTGCAGCATATTGGAGGCGGCTTGCCATCGGTTGACCGCAACCAGAATCGCAATTATTATTCCCGCAAAATCGAATAGCTGCTTCACAAATCCGCGCCGAAAGCCTACGACAAAATCTGCCACCAGAATAACCAGAAGTACTATGCTAAGCCAATCGAGAGACGAGACATTCAAAGGGCCTCACCTCCGAGTTCATACCTGTTCCAGCAGGTTGAGAAGTTCATTGTAGCGCCGCTCGGATATGACCAATTCTCCCATGAGATTGAGGGCGGAGAGCACCGCAACCTGATGAGTCGACAACCTCGGATTGACCTCCGCTATCGCTCTCATGCGCGAATCGATCTGCCTGGCCAGAGACTCAATCCTCTCCGCATCGGCGTCCCCGCGTATTACGTATTCCTCGCCGAAGATCACAGTAGACACCCTCGTTCCTACCTGTCCAGCTCCGCCTCCACCTTGCTCCGGCAGCATAAGCATCACTCTCCCCGCCGAGCCCGCCGAGTGGCGCCCCGCCACTCGGCACTCAAGTCGCATCATGTAGAGTGTTTGCCAACGATATTGCAGATTCCTGCATTTTCTCGCCCGGCAGATACGCCTATCTCAAGGTTGCGCCCAGCTTGTCCTCGAGAGCCTGTCTGACCTCATTGTTCACCGAGTTCACTTCCTCATCTGTGAGCGTGCGATCATGGGCGCGGTAGGTAATGCTAAACGCTACGCTCCGCTTGTCTTGAGGCACCGGCGAACCCTCGTACACATCGAACAGGACGACGGAGCGAACGAGTTCGCCTCCTGTTTCCCTGATGAGTTCGGCAACCCGGGCAACAGGAACCGTGAGCGGAAGTATCATGGCCACATCCCGCTCGACTGCCGGATGCCTCGGCAATGGCTCGTACGACTTGGCTTCACCCACAGCGAGTAGCAGTTCCGAGAAGTCCAGCTCGAACATATAGGCGCGTTCAGTGATGCCATATGATGCTGCAACATCGGGATGGACTTCTCCCACAACACCCAGTTCCCGGCCGCCCAGCGCCACTGCAGCGGTCCGCCCTGGATGGAAAGACGGGCGCACAGTCTGTACATAGTCAATTCCGCAGACATCCATGCCTTCGAAGAGCGCCTCAAGCATTCCCCTGGCATCGTAGAAATCGTAGCTACGTTCACGAGTATGCCAGATCCGCGACATATATGCTCCAGCCATGCCGCAAGCGAGAACCATCCTCTCGACGGCCGGATGCTCCCCCCGGCCAAACTTTCGCCTATCTTTCAACTTGTCAGACGGGAAGTAAACCTTGCCCAGCTCAAACAGGCATACTCCCTTATTGCCCCTGTTGATGTTGGTGCGTATGGCCGCGAGCATCGACGGCATCATTGTGGTTCTCAAGTAAGACTGCTCTTCAACCATGGGGTTGCTGATGCGGATGGCATCGCGCCGGGGATCGCCCTGAGCGATCCTTAGCATGTCGAAATCCCCGGGCGACATGAACGGGACTGTGAGAGCTTCACTTGCACCAGCCCCGGCAAGAAGAGTCCGAGCCTGCATTGCCCGTTTCTGCTCATACGTGTATCCCCCGGCATGAGCCCCAGAAGGCACCGTCATTGGAATCTTGTCATACCCCCACATGCGGGCGACCTCTTCCACCAGGTCTATCTCCTCTTCGACATCTCCCCTAAACGTGGGAACTTCTACAACAAGCGAATCCGCCTCGAGCTCACCTTTGCTTTTCCCATCTCCCACGCTGACGGAAAAGCCCAGGCGCGTCAGGGAATCGGCCACATCGTCAGCGCTCACACCCACACCCAGCCGCTTCGATATCCTCGCCGCATTGGTAGTGATAATCCCAGGGGCCGCAACAGACGGGTAGACATCCACAATTCCTGATCCAGCAATGCCAGCCCCGATAGCTTCAAGCAGGTGACCGGCACGATCCAACGCCAGAGGAACTGTCTCCGGATCCAATCCCTTCTCGAAGCGGGACGATGCTTCACTTCGGAGCTTCAGGACACGCGAGGTTCTCCAGATGCTCTGGCGAGCAAAGTTCGCAGACTCCAGCAAGACATTGGAGGTATCCTCCTCGATCTCCGTATGGAGGCCTCCCATCACGCCGGCGACAGCCAGCGCTGAACCTGGATCCGCAATGACGAGCATCTCGGGATCGAGCTCGCGCTCTGCGCCGTCGAGTGTGACAACCTTCTCCCCGGGGCAGGCCCGTCTGACTATGATTTCGTGCTCAGACATGCGGTCGTAATCGAATGCATGCAGCGGCTGGTTCAACTCAAGCATGACGTAGTTGGTCACATCCACTACGTTGTTGATCGGCCTTACGCCAGCAGCTGACAGCCGAACCTGCATCCAAATTGGCGACTGGGATATTTGAACCTTCTGCAGTACGCCAGCTCCGTACCGCAAGCACAGATCGTGCGCGTCGATGCTGACGCGGACCGGTTGATCCGCTCGGTCGCCGCTTTCTTTCAACGAAGTCTCCGGCATTCTGAGAGTCTCACCTGTTGTCGCAGCAACTTCCCGCGCGATCCCGACCATGCAGAGGCAATCAGGCCTATTTGGCGTAATCTCGAATTCAACCACAGTATCGACCAGGCCCAGAGCAGCCACCACATCGTCCCCGGGATTGATATCGTCAGGCAAGTGCAGAATGCCGGATCCGTCAGCAGAGATGCCGAGCTCCCTGGCGGAGCAGAGCATCCCCTCGGACTTGATTCCAGAGAAATCCGCTTCTCCTATCTCTGTTCCATCTGCAAGGGCCCCGCCTGCCAGAACAACCGGGACAAGATCTCCCTCGCTCACGTTCTCTGCCGCAGTCACCAGTGTTCGAGGCGCCTGATGCGGGCCCAGATCGACACGGACCACGCGGAGTCGGTCAGCCTTCGAATGGGGATCGACGGAAACGATTTTCCCGGCAACAACATGCCGAAGCCTGTCTCCCACGGTGGTTATCGTCTCCACCTTGGTCCCGCTCATGGTAAGCCTATCGGCCAGCTCCTCTATGTCCAAATGTATGTCTACGTAATCAGAAAGCCATCTCAGTGGCACAAGCATTTCATTCGCACCCCTCTTCAGCCAGTTCAGAACTGCGACAGAAACCTAAGATCGTTCTCGAAAAGCAGTCTCAGGTCATCGATGCCGTACTTCAGCATCACGATTCTCTCCACGCCCATGCCGAAAGCGTACCCAGTAAGCTCATCCGGGTCGTAGCCTACTGCGCGGAGCACATTGGGATGAACCAGGCCGCAGCCGAGCACCTCGATCCAGCCTTCCTGCTTGCATACTCTACACCCAGTGCCTCCACATATTGCACATAAGATATCCATTTCAGCTGAAGGCTCCGTGAATGGGAAGTAGTGAGGCCTGAACCTGACCTCTCTTTCCCCACCGTAAAAGCGTCTTGCAAACATGGCCAGCGTGCCTTTGAGGTCCGTAAAGGTCACATCCCTGTCAACCAGAAGACCCTCTATCTGGTGAAAGACAGGAGAGTGAGTCGCATCCACCTGGTCTCGTCTGTACACCTTCCCGGGAACAACTACTTTCACTGGAGGTTTGCGTTTTTCCATCTCCCTTGCCTGCATGGGAGAGGTCTGAGTTCTCAGCAAAACGGATTCATTGATGTAGAATGTGTCCTGCACATCCCGGGCAGGGTGGTACTCGGGCGTGTTCAGCGCCTCGAAGTTGTAGTAATCTGTTTCGACTTCAGGTCCCTCAACTACCTTGAACCCCATCTCAACGAAGATCTCGGTGATGTCCCGTATTCCCTGGGTAAGAGGATGGATCTTTCCAATGCGGGGCATCCTGCCTGGAGCCGTTACATCTATCTTCTCAGACTCTAGCCTCTCGGCTTTCTCAGCGGCATCCAGCGCCATAGCCCTCTCGTCCAGTTCCTTTTCTATTCTCTCCCGCGCACTATTGACCAGGGCTCCGAATCTCGGCCTGTTCTCAGGATCGATCGACCTCATCTGGCGCATGAGAAGCGTCAGTTCGCCTTTTCGCCCAAGAAGCCTCACCCTTGCCTCCTCAAGAGCCGCAGTCGTGCGTGCGTTCTCTATTGCAGACAGCGCCCTTTTGACCACTGTTTCAACCCTGTCATTCATTTCCCAAATCACGCTCCTCCATCTCTGGCGCCCTATCCTGCGAGCCGCCTGAAGACTCCACAAGCTGCATGCCTGAGCATACTGCCGCATCTATGTTCTCGTCCAAATCGAGCCGGGCAGGTATATGGCGGTAGTGTACCAAAAATTCTAGCGTCCCACCTGACCCAAGAAGAGGTGAAGCGATAATGTCATGCGCGAAATAGCCAACCGCTTCGCCCGCCAAAGCTCCCCGCTTCGCTGCGGTCATGTACTGATCGCGCCGGAGATCAGGGCCTGCCGCCGCCACCTCAAACAAAGGCTTCACAAGTGCAATGATCTCAGGTTCGGCCCCAAACTCAGACTTCACAAGCAACCTGGCCACTGTAGGAACCGCAATCGACAACGACAGATAGGAAAGGTCGATAACTCCCATGTCGGGCGCAGGGTCAAGTTCTCCCGGCGCGATGTCCCCAATATTGGTCTTCTCCATGTTGACAACACGAGGATCCTGGCGAAGCTTCCCTGTAAGCTGGCCGTAGCCCACATCAACTGCATACACACGCGCCGCGCCTCGCGACAGTAGGCAATCTGTAAATCCGCCTGTCGAAGCACCCGCATCCAGCACTATCCTGCCCTGAGCATCCACACCAAACGCGTCAAGTGCAGCCGAAAGCTTCAGCCCGCCCCTGCTTGCGAAGGGGATGTCTCTGCCCCTGATTCTGATGTTGGCATCAGGCATTATAGACGTCCCCGGCTTATCTTCCCGCACCTCGTCCACGATTACGTTTCCCGACATGATCCACGCTCGTGCGCTTTTCAAGTCCTCGACCAATCCTCGCTCAACAAGCAAGGAGTCGAGCCTCACCTTCTTCGCCCGCTTCTGTGACATCGACAAGCCCGCCTCCAAAAGACTGTGGATATAGCAAAAAGCCCACGACTGTGCGTATGGGACGCAAGTCATGGACCACGTGGTACCACCCATTTTCGCCATTAGGCCTCTTTACAAGGCACGCTTCATGCCCTGCCCCTGTAACGGGAGGCTCCCGTCTGTACCTACCAGGCTACATCTGTTTGCCCTTCAGCTCGCGGTTCAGGAGCGAATTCGCGCCGGGCATCCCCAGGGGCGCTTTCAGTCGCGGCGCACCCTCCCTGCCTGGACCACTCCCAGCCTACTACTCTCCGTCATCACCTTTATAGACCTATTCACACTTTTCAATGACTGGTCGGGGCGACAGGATTTGAACCTGCGACATCATGGTCCCAAACCATGCGCTCTACCAAACTGAGCTACGCCCCGAACAACACGAGTTTACCACAGGGCTAGCCGCGCGTCAAATGCCCAGAGCCTCTTCAACCATTGGAAGAGACCTGGCAAGAGCCCGCGCACGATGGGACATGTTATTCTTGGTTTTTGTGTCGATTTGAGCGAATGTCAGTCCCAGTTCCGGCACGAGAAAAACAGGATCATAGCCAAATCCGCCACTCCCCCGAGGCTCCCTTGTGATGGCCCCTTCCACACTGCCCTCTGCCGTCCACGTGTGGCCTTCCGGAGTCGCGATTGCCACCACACATATGAACCTCGCCGTGCGCTGCCCGTCCGGCACGTCGTCCATCGCAGAGAGGAGCTTCCTGTATTTTTCGCTGTCGGAGGCTCCGGGACCGGCATACCTTGCCGACATGACTCCGGGAGCACCCCCCAGGGCATCCACAACAAGCCCGGAATCGTCTGCCAGAGCAACCTGTTTCGTGTGCTTTGCGACAGCGATCGCCTTCTCAAGAGCATTTTCTATAAAAGTCTCCCCGGTCTCTTCTATTTCGCCAATGCACGGGTAGTCGGACAAGCTCTCAACGGAGATATTCAACTCAGACAGTATCTCCCTGATCTCCTCAAGCTTGCCCCGATTCCTCGTGGCGATTACCAGCCTCCTCACCTGCTCTTCCCGCTGCCGACTACTCTTTCAGCAACCTCTCCCAGCGCTTCACGCTGATGCGCGCACAGCTTCTTGATGCCCTTTTCTGCCAGCTCAAGCATTACATCCAGGTCCTCCCTGCTAAAAGGCTCGCCTTCAGCAGTTCCCTGGACCTCGACAAACCTGCCTCCCTCAGTCATTACCACATTCATGTCGACCGAAGCACGCGAATCCTCAACATAGCATAGATCGAGCATCAACTCTCCACCTACGAGTCCAACGCTTACTGCCGACAGGAAATCATGGACCGGAAGGGGCTTCCCTTCCCATTGCCCCATCGAGTCTAACAGGTCGATTAGGGCAACATATGCCCCTGTAATCGAAGCCGTTCTCGTGCCGCCATCTGCCTGAATGACGTCGCAATCTATCCATATCGTGCATTCGCCCAGAGATTCCATGTCAACCACGGACCTAAGGGATCTGCCTATCAATCTTTGTATCTCCTGGGAACGTCCAGCGATTCTTCCCCTATTCCTCTCCCTTGGCGTCCTGTCAATCGTCGCCCGGGGAAGCATCGCATACTCCGCGGTAATCCATCCCCGCCCTGTGCCTTTGGTGTGCATGGGAGGCCTTTCCTCGTATGTTGCAGCGCAAAGCACCTTTGTGTCCCCCATCTCCACCAACACTGAACCCGGGGCATGCTTTATGTAGTGCCTCGTTATGCTGACAGGACGCGTCTGGTCCAACTCTCTTCCATCAAATCTCATACTCATCCTCCATTTTCTCAAAAGGCGGTGCGTTCAGGGCATAAGTCTTCCCCATGGCAGCTATTTCTACCTCTCCGCCACATGCTTCGCTCGCCTCAGAAACCGACTTCTCCGGCAGATTGGCCGGATGCAGGTGAGTTAGAAGCAATCGGGCCACTCCGTGCTCCGCGGCAACCCTGCCCGCCTCTGCCGCACTGAGGTGTCCTGGCAGTTTCTGACGCGGATCCCCTTCCCGCAATGAAGCCTCGGCTAGAAGTGCGTATGCGCTTCCGGCCATCTCTTCCAATGATTCGCAGGGTCCCGTATCCGATGTGTACGCAAGCGGCGCCCTGGCTCCATCCACGCGCTTGCCGGCGCACATGATCGCTCCGAAGCTCAAAACGGCATGGTTCATCTCTCTGAAGTCCATTATCAGCCCAGAGTCGCAATCGCCTGCCGTAAAGCGAGTTCCATCTTCTACGGGGATGATATCGAACAAATGCCTGTAGCCCGTCCCGATGATCTCCTGCAAAAACCAGTCCATGTCCATCTGGGGAAGCGCCAACTTCACAGGACGGTTCATCTCACCGGTTGACTCAATATAATGGAGTGCATAGCGCATCACCAGAAAGTCTGAGAAGTGATCTGGATGATAGTGGCTGATGACGATTGCGTCCAGGGAAGAAAGGTCGATCTGCTGTTCGAGCTTTGGCATGACTCCAGGGCCGCAATCTATGAGGACTGCAGCGCTTTGGGATCTTACAAGGTAACCCGAGCACGCCCCGCCAGGGCCCGGATACGGGCCCTGGTTCCCGAGAATTGTGAGCTTGAGCATGGCCACAGTAAGATGCCTCCCAACACCTCTATGCGCGATCCCGGCGTCCGAGCATGCCGCCTTCCTCGGGAGGAGCCCCGGCCGCATCCAAATCTACATGTTCCACCTCGTGCACGCTCCAGCCCATCAAGGTGCTGACCAGTTCAGCAAAGGCGTTCGGATCTCCACTGGTCACAAAGGAAAGCAATCCCGCCTGCCCGGATCCACCTTCTCCAATAGCTGCTTTGACTGCTGATGCGACCTTTGTAGCCGGGTCAACTAGAGCTACTGAAGAGCCAGCCATGGCCCGTACTTCAGCCTCGAGAAATGGATAGTGGGTGCAACCATAAACAATCGTGTCAACTTCCGCTTCCAACAACGGTTGGATATACTCTGAAAGGACGTGCCTTACATCGGGCCCAGATATCTCTCCGCGCTCAACCATGGGCACAAGCATTGGGCAGGCCTGCTCCACGACATGAGCGGCCGGGCGCATGCCTTTGATTGCCCTTGAATAGGCTCCGCTGCGCACCGTATTGGCTGTTGCAATGACGCCTATCCGTCCTGAGCGCGAAGCTTCCGCAGCTGCAGCTGCGCCACATTCAATCATTCCTACCACAGGCACGTCAAAATCGCGTCCAATGATAGGCACGGCAATAGCAGAGGATGTATTACATGCCACTGCCACAGCACAGACGCCACGTCCAACAAGGAACTCTATTATCTGCCGCGCATAACGCACTATCTCCTCGGGTGGCTTATCCCCGTAAGGCATCCGAGCAGTATCCCCGTAATAGATGATGTTTTGGCCCGGCATAGCTTCCATAATCGCCTTGGCCACAGTGAGGCCGCCTACTCCCGAATCAAAAACGCCTATACTTCTGTACTGCATGTGATTATTATACTCTCACCGGGCCAGGACTTACAACGCCCCTATCAGACTTCATCTGCTTTTCGCCTCTTGCCACCATTCGGTAAATATATCGCTATCGAAGTAGGCGGAAATCCCGTTGACCAACCCCTGAGCAGCCTTCTGCCTGAACTCGGGTTGACACAGTTTCCCGTTTTCCTCCTCATTCGATAGGTATCCCACTTCCACTAGCACAGCCGGCACTTCCGTCACGCGCAGAACGTAGTAATCCTTGCGCCGGACTTTCCTGTCTACCAACATGATTTCCTTGAGCAAACAAGAGTGGACTTGCGTGGCCAACTCCTGGCTATAGGAGACCATGTTGTAGTAGTAGGTCTCGGTGCCGCACGGAAAGACATTAAGCACTGAATTGCAGTGGATCGACAGAAACACGTCAGGCTTCGCTTCATTGGCCATGGCTGGCCTGTCGGCAGGCCGAACTGTGGAGTCGTCTTCGCGAGTCATCTGCACAACCGCTCCTGCTTCCAGCAGAAGGTCCCTTGTTCGCAACGCAATGTCCAGGTTAATGTCCTTCTCGTAAATGTCTCCATGGACCGTGCCCGGATCTGATCCGCCATGACCCGGATCCAACATGACAGTCCGTCCATAGATGGGCGAACTCCCCACTCGAACAATGACGCCCATCTTGTCGGCGAAGATCTCCACAGAATGTGCCCACCTGGCAGCCTGGGGCGAGAGATCCAACACCACCCTGCCAGTATCGGCAGTGAATTGCGCAAATCTGACCTGTTGGACCCCAGTCGACCTTACGGGGAGCGAGCCGTATCCACCTGCCCACACCCCGGGCAAGTCAATTCCAACACGTTCGGGGCCCGGTAGCCTGAATGACTTGAATTCCACCGGCCCCGACGTGGTGATCTTCGTCACAGTGCATCCCGGTTCATCGTATGTTTCTATCCCCAGCACAGTAAGGGCAATATCGAAAACGAGCTGGCTCAGGTCCGCTTCACGAGGATGCAGGATGGGCGAATACCCTTCCTTGAGGCCAAATTCAATCCTCGCTGTGCCCACATCAAGCTGCGAAGCCTTCACCCAGTCAACTGCCCCGATCTCCTCAGTGATATCGGCGAGGCCTTCTGCAATTGTGGCTCCGCATATGTCAGCATGCCAGAAACCGTTCTCATCCTTAGCCAGCGCACTGCAGGATATCGGGCCATCGCCCCTAACCGTCAGCCTTGGAATGTTAATACCCGGATCAATCAGCATTTCGCTTATGCGCACATTGAAGCTTATGGTCAATCTGGCGGGCGGACCAGGCTCAAGAGATACCGTATATCCTAAAGGAGCCCTAAGATCTACGACCACCCGAACAACTCCCGGCCTGTTCATAGCAGCCCTCACGCACTCCACAGCGCCATAGGATATATCGCACGTCTCAAATGATGGGGATAGAACGGAATCATGTATGTCCACAACGACCCGGTCAGGCTGAACAAGTACGAAGTCTGAGTACTCGAATCCATAGTCAGCTTCCACAGCGATTGTGACCCGCCCGTCCTCCACCGACCAGGAAGCAGACGACACAGAACTTCTCTGATAGGAGACTGTGATTACCCCGGCTTCGTAGTCCACACTTGCCTTGAGGCCGATCAAATCCAGGTCGTTGATGCTTATCGCCATTCGGCCAGTGGACAACTCAGGCGGCGCCGAAAGCTCTACTGCCTGCCCATTGATATGAGCGCTCTGATGGCCTGCCTTGAAGACCGCTACCACCCTGTCTGTGGTAAATACAGATTCCTTGGTCGGTTCTATCCAAGTCAGATTTCCTCCAAAGCCCGCAGCAAGTGAACGCATCATGACAAAAGGCTCGTTGCCGACAAAAACAATGCTGTCCTCAGTTTCGGCAAAGCCCTCGCCTTGCTCAATACGCAATATCCGCGGATTACTAGCGTCCACATATCCTGCAAAGCAAACAAGCGCCAAGAATATCAGAATAGGCGCTATTAGGCAGTTCCCAACATGACGCACCGACCCAGCCTCCTCATTGAAGATCCTCATTCTGCTTTTTCTACTCTTTTCGTCTTTTTCCTTTGAGCTCTGCGAAACGGCTTTCATGGCCCGTTTGAGAAGGCTATGGTCATATCGGCATAACAGATGCACAATTGCGCGATTCAAGTGACTATTTCCTGTTTCGCCTGGGCATTCTACTTCAGAGGAGGCGATGCAAATGAAAGTCGGGTTTTCAGGGAGGCCTGCGCCGCCCAGGGACATGCGTGTGCCTCTCGGCTCAACACCCCGAGAACGGATGCAGAGATACTTATCAGCCTGTTCTGAGCTGAAACTTGGTTGCCTCGAAGTTCCAGCTACCCTCCTATTTGGCAGGGGAGACTGGCGAAATCAGTTTCTCTCTGCATGCACAGAGCCAGTGCGCGCAGAGGCAAGACCGGACGGATCTCCAGTCGATGTGCTTGTACGTGTCAGATTCGCCGATGGAGTGGACGCGCCCTCTTCAGGCCCCAGTCCCGGCCGAGGAGCCAGCCTCGCTTATGCGAGACACCTGATTCGCCTATTCGGCGGCACCATTGTCACACTGCAATTCAGAGCCTCGCATGCTTCCATGATCGGAGAAAGCCACGTGCCTCCAGGAGGACCCGGAGCTGCAACAGTGGGCCTGGTAGTAGACTTTGCGGATCAGGCAGCAGTTCAGGCAGCTGCCAGAATCGTCAGGAAATCGAGGCATTACATTGTGCTCCCCTCGCTTCCTATCGGCAGGGATAGTATTGCAAGGGCAGGGCGCCAGGTTACACGGGCCCTCACAGTCTGCAACAATGAGAATGGCGGAGGCGAGATCTTCATCTACCTTACTCTTCCACGTCCTGGATCAGGATCGACTCCGATATCCTCACGAAATTGCGAAGCAATATTGGAGGCCGCAGCCGATTTCCAGAGTTCCAGGGGGTCCGACGTGGGTCTGCTCTTTTCAGGCCCCGGGGCGGAGAAGCTCGCATACGACGTAGCCAGGCTGGCTTCAAGCCTTTACCCGGCCTCCGCAGGACCCGATTCCGAATCTGACCTCGTCACTCGGATCGGTTCGACAGTGAAGATACGCGACGTTGAACTTGGATTGGATATGGAGTATTTCATAGTCCCGCCTGAACAGGCGTCTGCCACAAACGGCCTCCTTTCCAGCGAGTCGCCGGTGGGACGCGCAATCATCGGGCAACCTTCAGGTTCCACGGTGCAGGTAGTGGCGCCCGGGGGACCAGTCACATACGAGCTGCTTGAGGTCTTGAACAAATAGGCATGAATGCCAGCTATAACGGAACCAGGCCGCTCACTGAGATCTGGCTCAAGCGATGGCATCAACAGATATCGCAAGCCTCAGACGTCGAACGCTACGGAGTTCGTGTCAGCCGCCATATCGAAGAATATAGATTCAATCCCAAGGTAGGCTTGCCAGCCATCGTCAGTAGTTTCCGCCTTCAGTACAGACCTCAGGCCAGAAAGCATGTCTGAGCGTTCAAGCTGCCGCGCAAGGTCAGCCAGGTATGAGATCTCGGCAAGAAGTTTGCGCGCTCGCGCATATGTGGTCCATGGAACATTTCGCCCACCCAGCACAACGTCGAGGTTGTTTGCCGCGTCCCGGAGTTCAATACAGGCTCCGGCCCTTTCGTCACGGCTGCCAAAGCATATTCTCTCGCCAAGACTCTGTATTTGCACTGATAACCTTTCGATCATTGCATTCACGGCGACCTGGCAACACACCAAGGCATCTAGCTTGCCGAATGTGTGGAGTGCGGCATTTCATGGCGACCACCCCCTCAAGCCAGCTTCCTTTTGACGCGCTGCCGACAATCACCCCCTGGGCAGTAAGATGGTCCAATATGTCGCCGCTTACTCACGACTCAAGTCACGAGTATGCGCGGCGATTCAATCAACTCAAATCCTCTGACACAAACATCCAAGGCATAGGCGGTCGTATCACAATACTCATCCTATCACAATACCGAAAGGCGATGAATCGCCCTCCCCTCATACTCACGGGTGATATCAGGTATGATATTTGCCCGTTTGACAGTGCCCGCAGCATACCACCTTCGAGCAGGGATTCAATACATATAGCACTCTCATCTCGGGCTTTCCCGTGCTGGCAGGTGCTTCCACGAGAGTCCCATCCGAGTTACCATCAGTCATGGGGCTTGGGAAAATTGAATGAACGACTCAAAAACCTAGGAAAGAGAATACGCGCAGCAAGGCTTCGGCAAGGCATGTCTCAGGAGGAACTATCAGAGAAGTGTTCCATCAACCCCAGCTACATTGGGCAGATAGAGCGTGGTGAGAAGAGTCCCTCACTCCAGACCCTGTATGCAATCGCTGATGGTCTGCAGATGGACATAAGATTATTCTTTGCTTCACCCGAAACTGAGCAGGAACTAGCAATCCAGCGCCTTGTTGACACGGTGTCAAACCAGACGCCATCGGAGATTCACAAGATGGCCCGGATCTGTGGCATCCTGATTAAAGAGGGTGTTGAGATTCCCTAGGGTGCCTGCTTGCACCATTACGAAGCTGGCCCGGGTTTCGCAAAACCCAGGCCTTTTCTATCCCAACGTCCATTCAACCTTCTGGCTGGCACTCTTCATGCTGAAGGCCTACTCTATCAGCTCTCCTACCCATCCAGCATCTCCAGGTACATGTCCCTAGTCTGCTCTGCAATTGCCTCCCACGAGAAGTAGCGCTCAACACGAAGCCTTCCCGCCTTCCCAAGTTCGCGGCCGAGTTCGTCTGAATCGAGTATGCGATTGATAGCCGACGCGAGCTCATCAGGGTCGGCCGGTGGAACGAGGAACCCCGTCTCACCATCTACGACTACTTCAGGAATTCCCCCAACCGCTGATGCCACAACAGGAATCTCGCAGGCCATAGCCTCAAGGTTAATGATGCCGAACGGCTCATAAACTGATGGGCATGCAAAGACCGACGCATGGCTGTAGAGCTGAATTACATGCTCACGTGGGAGCATACGGTTGATCCATATGACGTTGTCGAGGCTGGCAACACGCTCGCCAAGCTCCTCTTCAACCTCTTTCGTGTCAGGAGTGCCAGCAATCAGCACGATTTTCACGCCCGGCCTGATTGTCGCAGCCGCGTCCAGCAAGTGCATGATCCCCTTCTGCCTGGAAATCCTACCAACAAAGAGCACATACGGTTTCTCTATTCCATACTGGGATAGTGCGCTTGCATCGTCAGTCCGTCGATATTTGCCCAGGTCAATCCCATTATGTATCACGACAACCTTATCCGGCTCCACGTCGAAGTGTTCCAGTACATCCTCGCGCATCTCCTTTGAGACTGCGATGACACGGTCAGAGTTCTCTATCCCCACTCTCTCCATCCATGAGCTAACGACATACCCTGAGCCTAGTTGTTCCTCTTTCCAGGGACGCAGAGGTTCAAGCGAATGTACAGTAGTCACTAGTTTCGTCTCATATAGCATCTTTGCAAGGTATCCTGCAAAAAACGTGTACCACGTATGGCAATGGACTACTCCAGTATCAATGGGATCCCGAACCATAGCCAGATCGACAGAGAGCGGATCCAATACCTTCTGAAGCTTCGGGTCAGAGCCTTTAGACATCTCCATCCACGGGCTATAGCCCACGACCGAAAACGCATCTTCCTGACACGCTCTCTCTCCAAAGCATCTCACCTCAACATCCATGAGGCGTGCAAGGCGCGATGAAAGGTAGTCAACATGAACTCCTGCCCCGCCGTATATGTTCGGCGGAAACTCCCGCGTCATCATGGTAACCCCTGGCGACTTGATGCTCGTCATAGCCGTCCACCTCCCAAGTTGCCTATTATTCTGGCGATACCTTTGAGGGGTATTATTGCCCAACTTGGCCTGTTGTTTAGCTCGTAACTCACCTCATACAAAGCCTTCTCCAATTCAAAATAGGATACAAGGGCATCCCTTGCGCCGGCATCTTCGGGAATCAAAGCCCGAGGCCCGTAAGATGCCTCATGGTAGTAGCCCTCAAGAAATGCTTTCCTGGTGCGACTCTCCCAACCCTCAAGCAGGCCCCCTACTTCTCCCAGGTATTCCTCTTTACCGCTGGTCTGCGCGCTGATAAAAGCGGCATTTGCGGCGTAGCTGTAGGATCTCATCATGCCCGCCACATCCCGGGCAGGGCTAGTAAGGGCACGTCTTTCTTCTACTGAAGCCAGAGGTTCACCCTCAAAGTCAAGAATGGCATATGACCCATCCGGCCCTACGAGAATCTGCCCAAGATGGAGATCTCCATGGCACCGCATGACCATCCCAACCCCGCCCGGATCAGGGGCCCGTCCCCACGATGCCCCGCCCACTGCAGCCAGAACCGCCTCTTTCTCATTAAGAATAAGCCTGGCTAAACTGGCTGCATCTGTGCTGCCAGGCGAAGAACTGAGAGCATCGCGGATGTCTGATAGCGCCCTTAGAGCGCGCGACTTCGCATTCCTGCGCCACATCTCTACGTCTCCGACCCCGGCTTCCCGTATCCCAAAGCCTGAAGCCCTAATAGAAGCCAAAGCCTGGTGAAGCCTGCCAACAGTTCCGCCAAGCCGCCACGACGCATCGCTCGATAGTATTGGGTCAGTATTCAAGCGTTCTATGCCTTCCGCTCTCCGCCCGGTCCCAACAGCCTTCGTCACATTCTCAAGAGCGACTCCAACCAACTCCCAGGCATCACCTATGTTCGGGACTTCTTCCGTTTGTACCCCCACAGAATACTCTACACCGAGGCTATCAACATAGGAGACTTCTCCTTGCACCCGTGCCGTCTCGTGGAAGCCAGTCATGGTCGCAAGCATGACTCCGACCTCTACATCAGGGTTGATGCCCGGACTCATAAGCCTGAACGTTTTGAAGGCGCTTCTCCGCTCGGCAATGACCACGCTGTTCGTGTAGGCATCCCCTACCTTATCTATCCTCCAGCCCCGCTCAGAACTACCGCCTCCGACCTTCCTGAATCGGAATTGCCCTCTCTGAGATCGGACAGTTGCATCTGACTCTATTAGGTCCAGGACCGTATTTATGTAGCCGGGATGAAATGCGCCATCGTAAAGTGCCGCCCTTTTCCTCCCAGATTCGCCCTCAACAACGCAATAGGCTTTCGCACAATGGGCTCCGGCCCTGGACGAGACGCACCTTTCAGACCTCAACCCCTCAAGGCCGGCATCCTCCGCTATCACAAGAGGAACGAAGTAATCGCCCGCCCCCTCAAAGCGCAGGATCCCAAGGATAAGGGATTCGCCACTGGATCGTCCCGATTCCAGATGAGCATAGTCCACTACTTCAAACTCTGTCACGTCCACAAGCTTGTGCCGGAACCATCGTTCTTCCGCCAACGTTGAAGGTTTCACCGCCGAGTATGCTTCTTTCGGGGAGAACCGGGCCAAAGCGAAACACCTCCGCCAGGCTGCAGAGGACCCGGATGTATGTCGCCCGACAGTGGGCGCATCCGGGTCCACAGCTCATCAAAATCTAGTATTCCCTATGTAGACGCCCTACACGCCCATTGCTTCGGCAACCACCTCTCCCAGGCTCTTGATTCCTCTATCAAGCTGCTCCAGGCTAGCGTTGCTGAAGTTGAGGCGCATCGCGTTCTTTCCTCCGCCATCTGCATAGAACGGCACCCCGGGTATGTATGCCACGTTCCTGGCAGCTGCCTTCGGCAGCAATTCATTAGTATCTATGTACTCAGGAAGCACAACCCAGATAAACAGGCCACCCTGTGGATGCGTCCAGCGGGCCCCCTTGGGGAAGTGCTTTTCGAGAGCCCTTAGCGCCGCATCGCGCTTCACCACGTAGTCCTTGCGGATCGACTCAAGATGCGGTTCAAGGTGCCCACGAGTGCAGAACTCATATATCATCCGCTGCGATAGGTTTGAAGTATGGAAGTCAGTCGTCTGTTTTCCTTCGGCCAGCTTCTCATGGATCTTCGGAGGAGATACCGCATATCCCACACGAAGACCTGGAGATATGAATTTCGAGAAGCTTCCCAGGAATATGACAACGTCGTTCTTGTCGTAGCTTGCAATGGACAGGACTGGCTCTCCATCATATCTGAGTTTGGCGTAGGGGTCATCTTCAACCACTATCACGCCATGCTTGCCGGCAATCTCGGCCACTGCTTTCCTACGTTCAGCGGGAAGTGTGACTCCCGTCGGATTCTGGAACGTAGGAACGACATATAGCATTTTCGGATTATGGCGCGCAATCGCCTCTTCGAAAGACTCCGGGATTATCCCATAGTCGTCCGAATCCACGCAGCC
>CZCA01002394.1_pt1 | contig 28809 bp, 30 predicted proteins | sample 591981 | NCBI WGS metagenome assembly CZCA01 (sample SAMEA3556810, study PRJEB10932) | anaerobic digester metagenome | reverse complement strand
CGTCCAGATCGGGCGGCGAGGCCCGATCGGATGAGGCCGTTGCGCCTGGCAATAAGGGCGAGACCACCCGAGGCAAGGAAACGGCGGGCAAGGACGGGCAGGCTGCCGATGCGGGAGAGGCGGCCACCGCAGAGACAGGCACCCTCGGCGAAGAATCGGCAGACACCCTCGCCGCCTTCGCCAAGGCGGGCACCGAGGCCGAAGGTGAACCCGCCGCCGAAACCCTGGCTGCCGAAGCCCTCGGGACCGAAGCTCTCGCCGTCAACGCAACGGCAACGCCACCGACCGATCCGGCAGCGCTTGCCGGCCTGCCGGCAGCCATTGCCGCCCTGCTTTCGGGCCGGCAAGCGCCGCCAGACAGCGAAGCTGCCCCCGACGCGCCGCTGCTCGCCGCCGACGGCAAGGGCGGATCGCTTCAGAATTCCGGCCTGCTGCCGAAAACCGATGTATCTGCCGAGGCCGGCGGCCGGGGTGTCACGACACCGGCCTTCCTGCTCCAGGGCCGCGAGCTGGCCGCAGCCGTGATCAGCACCCGCGGCGCAGCCTCGGGCCAGGCAGTGCAATCGCTACAGGGTGAGCCCGGCAGCGCCTCGAGCCAGCAAGGCGCGCAGGGCCTGCTCACGCACGGCGCGATGCACGTTCTGCGCCACGCGCCCGCCTCGCAGCCGGCGACGCCGCAGTTGCCGGTGCACACGCCGGCCGGCCAGCAGGCCTGGGCAGAGGACGTGGGGAATCAGGTGCGCTGGATGCTCGGCCGTGCCGAGAGCAAGGCCGAGCTGGTGCTGACGCCGCCGAACCTGGGCAAGCTCGAGGTCTCGATCAACCTCAACGGCGACCAGACCACGGCGCAGTTCGTCGCCTCGAGCCAGGCGGCGCGCGATGCGCTCGAGCGCGCCATGCCGCAGTTGCGCGAAGTGCTGCAGCAGGCCGGCATCATGCTCGGCGATGCCAACGTGAGCACCTCGCAGCAGGGTTCGGGCGGTGAAGGACAGGAGGGTCGCGGGCGCAGCGGCGCACGCGGCGAGGCCGCGATCGCGGGTGAAGCTTCCGGCACCGGCAGCAACGCCGGCGTGTGGTTGAGACAACAGCAGGGGATGGTCGACACCTTCGCCTGAAGCGCTTGAATAGGGGCGGCTCTGCCCCACTTTTCGGCGCTTTGGCTGATGCGATCCTCCCGGATAATTCAATCCGTCAAACAGGAGATTCGCATGGCCAAGGCGCCAGCAAAAGCCGAGGAAGGGGACGACGTCCCGAAGAAGAAGGGCAAGCTCGGCCTCATCATCGTCATCGTGTTGCTTGTGGTGCTGATCCTCATCGCGGTCGGGGTCGGTGCGCTGCTGCTGCTCAAGAGCGGCAAGGACAAGGCGCCCGAGGAGCATGCGCAGCAGGCAGCGCCTGCAGCCGCCCAGGTGCAGACCCCGGGCACGGTCGACCTGACCAAGCCGCCCACCTTCGTCCCGCTCGACGCCTTCACCGTGAACCTGCGCCGCGACGAGGGCGACCACTACCTGCAGGTCGTTGCCGTACTGCGCGTGGCCGACGCCACCATGGACGCCACGCTGAAGGCCTTCATGCCGGAGATCCGGCACCGCATCAACCTGCTGCTGTCGAGCAAGCTGCCCTCCGAGATCGCCACCATCGAAGGCCGGCAGGCCCTCGCGCTGGCGATCACCGAGCAGACTAACGAGGCCCTCGGCTTCAAGCCCGTTCGCGATGCTGCCGGACAACCCGTCCCCAACGGCCCGGTGCAGGCCGTGCTGTTTACCTCGTTCATCATCCAGTAAGGGCCTGCCGCCATGGCTGCGGACTTTCTCTCCCAGGAAGAAGTAGACGCCCTGCTCCGGGGCGTCACCGGGGAGTCGGACGAACCGGTCGCGGACGAAGCGGCCGCGGAGGGCATTCGCCCCTACAACCTGGCCACCCAGGAACGCATCGTGCGTGGGCGCATGCCCACCATGGAGCTCATCAACGAGCGCTTCGCCCGTTACCTGCGCATCGGCCTGTTCAACTACATGCACCGCAACGCCGAGGTCTCGGTGGGGCCGATCAAGGTGCAGAAGTACGCCGAATTCGTGCGCAACCTGGTGGTGCCGACCAACCTCAACCTGGTGATCGCCAAGCCGCTGCGCGGCACCGGGCTGGTGGTGTTCGACCCCAACCTGGTGTTCCTGGTCGTCGACAACATGTTCGGCGGCGACGGCCGCTTCCACACCCGGGTCGAGGGCCGCGACTTCACCCCCACCGAGCAGCGCATCATCCAGGGCATGCTCGAGGTGGTCTTCACCGAGTACGGCCGCGCCTGGGCACCGGTGTTCAAGCTGCAGCTCGAATACGTGCGCTCGGAGATGAATTCCCAGTTCGCCAACATCGCCACCCCTTCCGAGGTGGTGGTGGCGACCAGCTTCTCGCTCGAGCTGGGCGGCGCGCAGGCCGAGATGCACATCTGCTTCCCGTACTCGATGCTGGAGCCGATCCGCGATCTGCTGTACTCGACGATGCAGAGCGACCACCTGACTTCGGATCGGCGCTGGATCAAGCTGCTCTCCAGGCAACTGCAGACCGCTGAGGTAAAGCTCGCCTGCAGCTTCGGCACCGCCCGCGTGACGCTGCGCGACATCGTGGACATGCGGGTGGGCGACGTAATCCCGCTCGACGTGCCCGAGATCCTGCAGGCCGAGGTCGATGGCGTCCCGGTGTTCGAATGCCACCAGGGCACCCGGAACGGGCGCTATGCGATCAAGGTCGAGCGCTTCGTCGGTCCCGAGGAAGTCGAAACCCCACAGATTCCGGGAGGCCAGAATGGCTGACGAAAACCTGATTACCGACGACGACTGGGCGGCCGCCATGCAGGAGCAGGCCGCCGCCGAAACCGGCGACAGCGAAGCCGACCGCGTGGCGGCGGAACTCGCCGCGGCTGCGATGGGCGACTCGCCCTACCAGGCCCGCCCCGCCAGCCAGCTGTTCGAAGACTTCGGCGCTGCTGCCGGCAAGCCCGGCGCCCTGAACGACTTCGACATGATCCTCGACATCCCGGTGCAGATCACCGTGGAGCTGGGACGCACCAAGCTGTCGATCCGCAACCTGCTGCAGCTCGCCCACGGCTCGGTGGTCGAGCTCGATGGCCTGGCCGGCGAGCCGATGGACGTGCTGGTCAACGGCACGCTGATCGCCCAGGGCGAAGTCGTGGTGGTCAATGACAAGTTCGGCATCCGCCTGACGGACATCATCACGCCCGCCGAACGCATGCGGAAGATCCGCAACTGACATGGCTGCAGCGCCCGTCCCGCCCGCGGCCGATGTGCTGGCCGCGCCTGCAGCAGGCTCGGCTGCCGTGACGGCGCCGATTTCGACCGGCACCGCCGCCCCCGAGCTTGGCGCGAGCGTGCTGCAGATGATGTTCGGCCTCGCCGTGGTCATCGCGCTGCTGTTCGCCTGCCTGTGGCTGATCCGCCGCCTGGCCGCCCCGCGCGGCGGTGGCGCGGCGATCAAGGTGCTGGGCGCCGCCGCGGTCGGCCCGCGCGAACGCGTGGTGCTGGTCGAACTCGGCGAGCAGGTGCTGGTGCTCGGCGTCGCGCCGGGCAGGGTCACCCGGCTGCACGACATGAAGCGCAGCGAGCTCCCGCTGCCGGCCGATGCCCCAGCCGCCTCCGTTCCCGGCGGCAAGGCCTTTGCCGCGTGGTTGAAACAGGCCACGGAGCGCCGCAATGCGGGCTGAGTGCATGCTGCATCGGTCGCGCCCCCGCACCTCCCTGGCCAGGCTCGCGGATCCGTGCCCCCTGCTCCGCCTCGCCCTGGCGCTGCTCGCCGCTGCCCTTCCCGTGCTCGCGCACGCCCAGACCGCAATGCCCGCGCTTCCCGCGCTGACCACCACCGAGACCGCGGGCGGCGGGACAACCTACAGCCTGACGCTGCAGACCCTGGTGCTGATGACGCTTTTGAGCTTCATCCCCGCCATGGTGCTGATGATGACGAGCTTCACCCGCATCCTGATCGTGTTCTCGCTGCTGCGTCAGGCCATGGGCACGCAAACGGCGCCGCCCAACCAGGTGCTGCTCGGGCTGGCACTGTTCCTCACCTTTTTCATCATGGCGCCGGTGGCCGAGCGGGTGTATAGCGAGGCCTACCTGCCGATGTCCGAAGGCCAGATCCAGTTCGACCAGGCGCTCGAACGTGCCTCGGTGCCGGTGAAGACCTTCATGCTGGCGCAGGTCCGCCAGCCCGACCTGGAACTCTTCGCCGGACTGGCCAAGGTGCCGCCGGTCGAGAAGGCCGAAGACCTGCCGATGCGGGTGGTGATCCCCGCCTTCGTGACCTCTGAATTGAAGACGGCCTTCCAGATCGGCTTCATCGTCTTCATTCCCTTCATCATCATCGACATGGTGGTCGCCTCGGTGCTGATGTCGATGGGCATGATGATGATGTCGCCGGTGATCGTGTCGCTGCCGTTCAAGATCATGCTGTTCGTGCTGGTCGACGGCTGGACGCTGCTGATCGGCTCGCTGGTGCAAAGCTTCGCGGTGTAGCCGCGCTCACCCGAGGAGAACGTCCATGACCCCCACCGCTGTCATCGAACTCGGCCGCCAGGCGGTCGAAGTGACCCTGATGGTGTCGGCGCCGCTGTTCATCGCCGCACTGGCCACCGGCCTCGTCATCAGCATCTTCCAGGCCGCCACCCAGATCAACGAGATGACCTTGTCTTTCGTACCGAAGCTGGTGGCGATCTTCGTCACCCTGGTGCTCGCCGGACCGTGGATGATCACGGTGCTGACCGATTTCATGCGCCGGCTGATCGAATCGATCCCGGCGATGATCGGCTAGATCGCAGGCCCGGCATCACGCCTCGCCCGTCCCCTGCACCCACGCCGCGCACGCGATGACGCGCCGCTCATGATCAATGTCACCGCCGCCCAGCTCGACGCCTGGCTCGCCGCGCTGATGTTCCCGCTCGCGCGCCTGCTCGGACTGTTCTCGTCGGCGCCGGTGTTCTCCAACCGCGGGGTGTCGGTACGCGTGCGGCTGGCGATCGGGATGGGCGTGNNNTCTCGTCGGCGCCGGTGTTCTCCAACCGCGGGGTGTCGGTACGCGTGCGGCTGGCGATCGGCATGGGGGTGGCGATCGCGGTGCTGCCGGTGATGCCGCCGATGCCGCAGGTGCCGCCCGGCGGCGGGCTCGGGCTGGCGATCTTCGTGCAGCAGATCTTCATCGGCATCGCCATCGGCTTCATGATGCGCATCGTGTTCGCCGCGGTGGACATGGCAGGCGCACTGATCGGCATGCAGATGGGCCTGTCGTTCGCGATCTTCTTCGACCCTGACGCCGGCGGCCAGACCGCGGTGCTGTCGGACTTCCTGAACCTGCTCGCCACGCTGATCTTCCTCGCGGTCAACGGCCACCTGCTGATGATCGACATCCTCGTGCGCAGCTTCGAATGGCTGCCGGTGACGACCGCACCGCTCAATCCCGGCGGCTGGGGCTTCATCGCCCGTACCGGGCTCACCGTGTTCGCCGCCGGCCTGCTGCTGTCGATGCCGATCGTGGCGATCCTGCTCGTGGCCAACATCGCGCTCGGGGTGCTGACGCGGGCCGCACCGCAACTGAACCTGTTCGCGGTGGGTTTCCCGATCACGCTCACCGCAGGCTTCATCGGCGTGCTGCTGATCATGACCAACTTCGCGCCGGTGCTGCAGAGCCTGTTCGAGCGCGGGTTCGACAGCATCGGCGTATTGCTGGACGCGCTCGCGCCCCTGCCCGCGCAGTGAGCAGGCACGCGGCGCGCGCGTGGCCGCAGGCTCCGGACAGAATCGGGGGCGGACAGCCCAGGCCTACAATCCGGGGAAGATCTGCGAACGCACCAGGCGGATCTCGCCACTGGCGAAGCGGCGCGCAAACGGCCGCGTCGACTCGATGCCTTCCTCGTAGCGAATGACGTCGAAGCCGGCAAAGCCGCCCGCCTCCACCACCTGGCGCGCGTTGCGCAGGAAGACCTGGCGCGCCTCGCCCTCACCGCCCGTGGCCAGCGCCTTCATGCGCAGATCCATGCGCAGGCGGTCTTCGCCGGTGCGACTGACGTCGATCTTCCATGTCGGCGCCAGCGGGTCGTAGATGCCATAGGCGACCAGCATGCCCGCCAAGTATTCCGGCTCCAGATACTCAAGTTCGCTCGCCATCCACACCACGCCCGCCGCGAGCGCGACCGGCCCAGACAACTCAGCCGCGCGCTCGCTCACACGCGGTCCTTCGCCGCCGGTGGCACATCCGGCGAGCAACGTCACGGCGGCGGAAAGGGCGAGGACAGCGTGGCGCATGGCTCAGCTCAGGTAGTTGAACAGCGACAGCCCGGTCGTCTTGAGGAACGACTGCTGCGCGGCCTGCAGGTAGGTCTGCTGCTGGGTGAGGCGCGAGATCGCCTCGTTGTAGTCGAGGTCCTGCAGGTTCGACAGCGTGGTGGCGTACTGCAGGTCGAGGTCGCTGCCGATGAAGCCGAGCTGCTCGACTTCGACGAGCTGCGAGCCGATCTGCGCGCGTGTGGTGAGCACGCGGTCGAGGCTGGCGTCGAGCCACGCGGTCGAGGCTGGCGTCGAGCCCGCCGAGCGCCGTGCTGACGGCGCCGCTCACGTCGGTGCCGCTCTCGAGCGCCTCGACGAACTTGCCGATGACGGCGAAGACGCTCTCGCCCTCACTGCCGAAGACCGTCTCGCCACCGAAGCTCACCGGCATGAAGCGCGAGGACGAGACCTGCATGGTGCGGATTCCCTGGTCGCCTGCGTAATCAGCACTCGCGAACGGCGAAACCGCGGGGTCGGTCGGCGTGACGATCGTCTTCTCGAAAGGTGCCGTCTCGGACTTGTAGCCCGCAAACAGATAGTCGCCGTTGGCATCGCGGGTGTTGGCGATGGCGAGCATGGCGTCGAACTGCGCCTTGAGGTCGGTGGCAATCGACTGGCGATCGCTGTCGGACAGCGCCGGGTTGCCGGCCGCCAGGGCACGTTCGCGCGCGTACTGGATGATCTCGCCTGCGCCATCGAGCTGACCCTCGACCAGCTTGAGCGCATCCTCGGCGTAACCCTGGTTGGTGGTGAACTGCTTGTTTACGCTGCGCGACTGGGTGACGTCGAGCGCGCGCGCCGAGGCCACCGGGTCGTCCGCCGGGGTGAGGATCTTGCGCCCGGTGGCGATCTGCTGGCTGGTATAGAGCAGCGCCGCCGACTGGGTCTGCAGGGCGCGCACGCCCTGGTCGTAGATCATGTTGGTCGATACACGCATGGTGCGTTCTCCCTCAGCGGCCGATCGCCAGCATCTCGTCGAACAGACGCTGTGCGACCGACATCACCCGCCCCGCCGCCTGGTAGGTCTGCTGGAAGCGCACCAGGTTGGCGGCCTCCTCGTCCAGGTTCACTCCGGACACCGAATCCCGTGCCGCGGTGGCCTGCGCAAGTAACGAGCCCTGCGTGCGCTCGCCGGCCTGCACCTCGCGCGTCTTGCTGCCGATCCTGGCCACGAGTTGAGCATAGGCGTTGTTGAGCGTCGCCGTGGGCCGGTCTGCGCTGCCACCCGCACCAAACATCAGCTTGTCGGTCTGCAGCGCGCCGAGGAGCGCGGCGTTGCGGTTGTCGGCGATGCCGCCGGCGTTGTCCTTTATCGCAATAACGTCAGTATCGGCAGGCGTACCCGAGATCTTGAGCTCGAACGCTACGCCGTCGGGACCAGTGATCTCGAAAACCTTTCCAGTACCCTCCGTGAGGGGGTTGTAATCCAGCGTCGGATTCCAGCCCGCAACGGCAGGATCGAGGACGAGCCGATTCGTCGCCGCGTCAAAGCGATAGCTCAGGTCGGGCAAGGTGAGCGTGCTGCCCGCAGGATTGTCTCCAACGTCAGTGAAGGTGAGCGCCTGTACCTCCAGCGCGCCGGTGTTGGATGCCGGCACACTGGCTAACGCCGGCGCTGCAGCAGCAACCAAGCGCGGATCGGAGAGGGCCGTCCCGATCGTGCCGGCAGCGTAGCGCGTGGGATAGACGAAAACACGCTGCCCCGGCAACAAGGAGCCGAGACCGCTGAACGCCAGCCCCGTCTCATCCATCGCCACCGGCTCGCCGGTCGCAATGTCGATCAGGTTGTACACGCCGCCGTCGTTGCGCAACTCGTAATCTGCGCCGGTCAGCGCCGCGAGTCGCTCTGGGTCGAGGCGCACGCTCACGCCGCTCTCGGGCGGCTCGACACGCGCCTCCCCCAGACTGAAGAAGTCCCGACCCAGCGCGCCGCCCAGATCTATGCCCAGCTTGTGCTGCTCATTGAACGCCGTCGCCAGCGTGGCGGCGATCAGCCCCAGGCTGCGCTGCGCGGGCTCCATGCCGTCGCGGCGCACCGCGAGCAGACCGCCGAGCTCGCCGCCGGTGATGAGGCTCTCGGCGAGCGGCGTCTGCGTACCGTTCGGGCCGCTGATCAGCACCATGGGGCGGCCGTTCTCGTCGAGAGTGTCGCCCATCGACAGTTCCTTGGCGCTGGTGCCGAGCACCAGTGCCTGCCCCGAGCCGATGAAGATCGACAGCGAACCGTCGCGCTGCGGCACCGCGTTGACCTTGACCAGCTTGTTGAGCTCGGCGATCGCCTGGTCGCGCTGGTCGAGCAGATCGTTGGCGGCGTTGCCCAGCCCGGTGGCCTGCGACACGGCGATGCGCTGGTTGAGCTCGGCGATCGCGCCCGCGTAGCCATTGATGCTGACCATGGTCGACGCCATGTCGGTTTCCACCCCCTGGGCGATCTCGCCGATACGCGCGTCCAGCGTCTGGAACCGTGCGACCAGCGTCTCGCCGGAGGAGATCAGGGCCTGGCGGGCAGCGATGTTGGTGGGGTTGGACGAGACACTCTGCAGCGCGCCGAAGAACTCGTTGAGCGCCGGGGTGAGGCCGGTGTCCGAATCGGCGAGCACGTTGTCGACCTGCGAGATGAAGCGGTTGTAGGCCGCGTACTCGGCGCGGCGGTTGTCCGCGTTCAGCACCTGCGTCTCGAGCAGCTCGCTGTAGGCGCGCTTGACGCCGGTGATCTGCGTGCCGGTGCCGAAGAACGCTCCGCCCAGATACTGCGGGTCGCGCGCCTGCTGGGTGACGCTCTGGCGGTGATAGCCCGGCGTCGCCGCGTTGGCGATGTTGTGGCTGGTGGTGTTGAGGTAGGCCTGCGAGGCATTCAGGCCGGTGAGCCCGATGTTGAGCAAGGACGACATGATCTTTCCCGGATGCGCTGGTTTCAGGCCTTATACGCAAGATCCCTGCCAGCCCTCGCCAGGCGCTTGATCAACCCGCCAGCGCGAGCGCATTGCGCAGCGTATTGCCGCCGATGATGCGGGTGAGCTTGTCGGCGTACATCGGGTCGGTGGCGTAACCGGCGTCCTGCAGGCTGCGCGCGAAGGCGGCGGGGTCGGTCTGGCCGAGCACGTCGGCGTAGCGCGGACTGCGCGTCATCAGGTTCGCGTAGTCGCGGAAGGACTCGGCGTACGAGCCATAGGCGCGGAAGCGGGAGGGCTCGGTGTAGGCCTGGCCGTTGGCGTACTCGACCACGTCCCGGGCCACCGTGCGCCCGGTCCACGCGGCGCCGGCCTTGATGTTGAAGAGGTTGTGGCTCGGGCTGCCGTCGGCATGGCGCAGCTGCTTCTGCCCCCAGCCGGTCTCGAGCGCTGCCTGCGCGACCATGAACTGCGCCGGGATGCCGGTCTTGCGGCTGGCCTCGAGCGCATGCGGCCAGACTTCGGTGACGAAGTCCCGCGCCGATTGCGACACCGCTCCGCTGGCATCGCGCGCGCTGCGCACGGCCGCGTTGAGCCGGGCCTCGAGCGCGGCCTTCTCGTAGATCGACGCTGCGGAGAAGCTGCCCGTGCCGACGCCGGCCCCCATGCCCGGCACGCGCGCCGCGTCCGGCAAACCGGCAAGGGCGGCAACGGCAGAAGCTTCCAGTTCGCGCCCACGGACGGCAGGAATTGCCGGTCGCCGGATCACGTTGGCGAGGTCGAAGCCACCCTTGCCAACGCCGCCTGCGCCACCCGCAGCTTCCGCCGCCTGACCGTCGACCGAAGCCGCCGGGCCGGCAGGCGCCGACTTGCCGCCAAGCTGGCGGTAGATCACCTCAGACATCCCGGCCCCGCGCGACTGCGCAAGATTCAGCGCCATCTGCTGGTCGAGCAGGCTCTGGTACATCTTGGTCTGCTCGCTGTCCATCAGGCTGCTGGCCGGCGTGGCGTCGCGCATCGACTTCATGACCATCTGCAGGAACAGCGCCTCGAACTGCTTGGCGGCCGCGCGCAAGGCGACGTCCTGCTGGCCTTCGCTGCGTGCGAGGCGCTTGAGGTCGCCGAGCGAGTTGGGGTCGAAGGCGTTGAGCTGGAAGCCGGCGTTCATTGCGGAGTCCTCAGATCACCTCGAGTTCGGCACGCAGCGCACCTGCAGCCTTCATTGCCTGCAGGATGCTGACGAGGTCCATCGGCTTGGCGCCGAGCGCATTGAGCGCCTTGACCACGTCCGCGAGATTCGTGCCGCCACGCACGTTGAACAGCGCGCCGCCCTCCTGGGCGATGTCGACCTGGCCGGTCTGCGTGACTACGGTCTGCCCGCCCGACAGCGGCGCGGGCTGGCTGACCTGGGTCTCGGTGTTGACGGTGACGGTGAGGTTGCCGTGCGCTACCGCCACGTTCTGAAGCGTGACGCGCTGGTTCATCACCACCGAGCCCGTCCGCGCGTTGACGATGACCTTGGCCGCCTGCTGCACTGGGGTGACCTCGAGGTTTTCCAGATGACCGAGGAAGGCCACGCGAGCGCTGGAGTCGGCCGGCGCCCGTACCTGGATGGCGCGCCCATCGAGAGCCCGCGCGGCGCCCGGGTAGGCCAGGTTGATCGCATCGACCACGCGACGTGCAGTGCCGAAGTCGTTGTCGTTGAGCTCGAAGGTCACCGTCTCGCCCTCGCCCAGCATCGCCGGCACGGCGCGCTCGACGGTCGCGCCGCCCGGAATGCGGCCGGCAGACAGGTGGTTGATCACCAGCGAGGCGCCGCCGCCCTGCGCGCCGGCGCCGCCCACCGCCATGTTGCCCTGCGCGATCGCATAGACCTGGCCATCGGCGCCCTTCAGCGGCGTCATCACCAGCGTGCCGCCGCGCAGGCTCTTGGCGTTGCCGATCGAGGACACGGTGACATCCACCTGCTGCCCGGGGCGCGCGAAGGGCGGCAGCGTGGCGGTGACCATCACCGCGGCGACGTTCTTCAACTGCAGGTTGGTGCCCGGCGGCAGGGTCACCCCCATGTTGCCGAGCATGTTGATGATGCTCTGCACGGTGAAGGGCGTCTGCGTCGTCTGGTCGCCCGAACCGTCGAGGCCGACGACCAGGCCGTAGCCGACGAGCTGGTTGTCGCGCACGCCGGCCACCGAGGCGAGGTCCTTGATGCGCTCGGCGGCCGCTTCCGCCGCGGTGCTGTAGAAGATGCCGGCGGCGAGCATAGCCACCAGGGCGCGCAGCAGCAGGGATGAGAGCTTGGACATGGCGCCGTCCTCAGAAAGGCATGATGGCGACGAAGAAGCGCTGCAGCCAGCCCATGGTGTTGGACTCGTCGATGAAGCCGCTGCCGCGGTACTCGATGCGCGCGTCGGCCACCTGGGTGGACTGCACCGAATTGGCAGCGGTGACGTTGTTGGGGTTGATCACGCCCGAGAAGCGGATGAACTCGTTGCCCTGGTTGATCGCCACCATCTTCTCGCCCGACACCAGCAGGTTGCCGTTGGGATAGACCTCGATCACGGTGACGGTGATCGTGCCGTTGAAGGCGTTGTTGGCCGCCGCGGCGCCCTTGCCGGCGAAATCGGACTCCGAATCCGCCTCCAGCTCGAGGCCGTTGAGGCCTTTCAGCGGCAGGCGGCTGATCGGCCCGATGCCGGCCGTCATGCTGCCGTTGCGGGTGGCGTTGGCGTTGGCGCTCTTCTGCGCGGTGTTGCGCTCGACGAGGTTGATGGTGATCGTGTCGCCGACCTGGCGCGCGCGCCGGTCCTCGAACAGCGGGCGGGCGTAGGCGGCCTGGTAGATCGCGCCGGTGGCGGGCGCCGCCTGGGCGCGGCCCTCGGGGCGGGCGGTCATCGGCTGGTGCACCGCGGTCGGCGGCGTGGGGTGGATCGACGCGCAGCCCGACAGGACGGCCAGGGCGGCAAGCGCGAGCGCGGCGGAGAGCTTCATCACGGCGGGTCTCAGAGCTGGGTCAGCCGACCGAGCATCTGGTCGGAGGTGGAGATGGCGCGCGAATTGAGCTCGTAGGCGCGCTGGGTGACGATCATGCTCACCAGCTCCTCGGCGACGTTGACGTTGGAGACCTCGACGTAGCCCTGGTTGAGCACCCCCGCGCCGTTGGTGCCGGGCTGGGTCGGCGTGGCGACGCCGCTCGAGGCGGTCTCGTAGAACAGGTTCTCGCCTGCGCTCTGCAGGCCGCCCGGATTGACGAAGGTGGCGAGCTGAACGGCGCCGATCTCGACCGGCGCCACCCCGCCCGCCTGCAGCACGCTCACCGTGCCGTCCTTGCCGATGGTCACCGACAGCGCATCGGCCGGGATGTTGATGTTGTCGGCCAGCGTGTAGCCGCTGGCGGTGACGACGTTGCCCTGGCTGTCGAGCTGGAAGGCGCCGTCGCGGGTGTAGGCGGTGGTGCCGTCGGGCATCGCGACCTGGAAGAAGCCGTTGCCCTGCACCGCGACGTCGAGCGAGCCGCCGGTCTGCTGCAGCGTGCCCTGGGTGAAGATGCGCTCGGTGGCCACCGGCTTGACGCCGGTACCGATCTGCAGGCCGCTGGAGATCTGCGTCTGCTGCGTCGACTGCGCGCCGGGCTGGCGGATGGTCTGGTAGAGCAGGTCCTCGAAGATCGCGCGCTGGCGCTTGAAGCCGTTGGTGGAGACGTTGGCCAGGTTGTTGGAGATCACGTCCAGCGAGGTTTGCTGGGCATCCAGCCCGGTACGGGCTGTCCACAGGGAGCGGATCATGACGAAGTCCTTTGGCTTGCGTTGCCGATGCGGCAAGGGTTACCGGTTTTGCCGGTCGTTTGCCGCCGATTGCCGGCGCATTGGTGCCGGTTTGCCGAATTTTCGATGGAATCAGTTTAGGCCTGCGCCGTCACCGGCCATCCTGCAATAAGCAACGCAAAAACCGTGCTAATCCGCCGGCCGATCGCGTCAGCCAACGCGGCCGAGCACCTGAGCGGCGGCGCGGTCGTTCTGCTCGGCGGTGGACAGCATGCGGGTCTGCATCTCGAACTGGCGCGCGAGCGAGATCATCTGCACCATCTGATCGACGACGTTGACGTTGCTGCCTTCGAGGTAGCCGCCCGCCACGCGCACACTGGGGTCGGCCACCGCCGGCGCCCCGCCCCGAACCCGGAACAGGCCGTCGTCGCCGCGCACCAGATCGGCCTCTGGCGGATTCACCAGCTTGAGCTGGGCAACGACATTGACCACGCCGGGCTGGTCGGGCTGCGAGGCGGACACTGCGCCATCGGCACCGATGGTGATCTCGTTGTCGGGCGGGATGGTGATCGGTCCGCCATCGCCCAGCACCGGCCTGCCGTCGCGCGTTTGCAGGATGCCGTTGGCACTGACCTCGAGGCTGCCGTTACGGGTGTAGGCCTCGGTGCCGTCGGGCATCTGCACCGCCAGCCAGCCCTTGCCGGCGAGCGCGACGTCGTAGGGGCGGCCGGTGAATTGCAGCGAGCCTTCGTCGAAATCGGTCGCCACGCTGGCATCGACCGTGAACGCGCGCGTGCGCAGGGCGTCGGTCTGCACCTCGACCGCGCGCAGCTTGTGCAGCTCGGCGCGGAAGCCGGTGGAGGTGGCATTGGCGAGGTTGTGCGCGACCGCCGCCTGCTGGTCCATGGTGCCCTTGGCGCCGGTCATCGCGGTGTAGATCAGGCGGTCCATCGCTAGCCTCGTGCGTTATCGACGGTTCAGGATCAGCGCAGGTTCACCAGGGTCTGCAGGATCTGGTCCTGCGCCTTGATGGATTGCGCGTTGGCCTGGTAGTTGCGCTGCTGGATGATCATCTGCACCAGTTCCTGGGTGAGCTCGACGTTGGCGTCCTCGACCATGCCGGAAGAGATCACGCCCGCCACGCCCTCGCCCGGCTTGGTCGGCGCGGTCAAACCGGAGTCGAGCGTTGCCTCCCAGTAGTTGTTGCCGATCGAGTTCAACGCGTTGGGGTTGCGGAAGGTCTGGATGCCGAGCTGCGCGAGCGCGACGGTCTCGCCGTTGGTGTAGCGGCCGGTGATGATGCCGTCGCGGCCAACCGAGACGCCCGCAAGCTCGCCACCCGTGTAGCCGTTCTGAGTGAGCTCGGTGATCAGGTAGGGCCCACCGATCTGGCGCATGTTGGCGAAGTCGACGCTGAACGACATGGGAGAGGCGTCGGGCGTGTACTCGGGCGGCACCAGGAAAGGATTGACGGTACTCGGCCCGGTCGTGGTGACGAGCAGGCCCTTCTCGTCGAATTTCAGCTCCCACACGAAGTCGTTCGCATCAGGCGCCGAATTCGGGAGAGGTCTATCCCCGTCGACGCTCGTGTGCACCCGCCATGTGTTGGTGACCTCTTCATCCACCGCTGGTGTGGCCGGGTCATCCGCAACATTCTTGAGCTTCTCAAAATAGAAGGTCAGTTCGTGCGACTTGCCCAGGCTGTCGAACACCTCGATCGACGTCGAGAAGTTGTAACTGCGGGCATCGCGCCAGTTATCGCCATCAAGCGGGAAAAGCCCGTCAGCGTCGCCCTCGAAGACAGAGGGATACATCTCGGCAGGACTGAGCGAATTCGCATCCAGGTTGCCACCGATGGTGATCGTGTCCGTCGTCTGCGGCAGCGAGCCGATGATTGGAATCTGCAATTCCTTCAACCCGCCGACCGGGCTCGGTAACTGACCGGCCGAGGCCAGGCTCTGGAAACCCATCAGCTTCTCGCCAGTCGGGGTGACGATGAAGCCGTTCTTGTCGAGTTCGAACTGGCCGTTGCGCGTATAGACGTTGGGGCCGTCCGGACGCCCGACGATGAAGAAGCCATCGCCGTTGATCGCCAGGTCGAGCGGGTTGTTCGTGGTGGTCAGGTTGCCCTGCGTGAAGGTCTGGCGCACCGCGCCGAGCGTGCTGCCGGCGCCCACCTGCTTGCCGGTCACCGAGCCGGTCAGCGACGCCGCATAGACGTCGGCGAAGATCGCCCCGCCGCTCTTGAAACCCACCGTGTTCGTGTTGGCGACGTTGTTCGAAATGATGTCCAGGGCCTTGGAGGAAACGTTCAGGCCGCTCAAACCTTGCTGGAAAGACATGATCGGGGCTCCGGATCAGAGGATCTGCTTGATGTCGTTGTACTTGAAGATGCCGAGCGAGCCGACCTGGAAGTCGGTGCCGGCGGCGCCGCGGATCACGCTGGTGACCGGGCCGAACTCGAGGGTGCGGCCGGTGACCTTCTCGCCTTCCATCGTGGCGCTCAGCTCGAGCGTGTAGGCGCCCTGGGCGGCCTGCGCGCCGTCGTTGGCGGTGCCGTCCCAGATGAAGTTCTGGCTGCCGGCTTCGACGTCGTCGAGCTGGATCTGCTTGACTTCGAGGCCGGAGGCATCCTTGATCGACAGCACCACCTTGTCGGCAGGCGCGTCGAGCTCGAAGCCGCCGATCGCGCCCGATTCGGTAAGCGACAGCTTCTTGCCCTCTACCAGCACACCACGCCCGACCAGCGCCGCAGCCTGCATCGAGTCGCTCTCGCTCTGGTTGTCCACGAAGGACTGGAACATCTTGTTCAGGCGCTCGATGCCGTCGACCGTGCTCATCTGCGCGAGCTGTGAGGTGACCTCGGCGTTCTCCATCGGGTTCAGCGGGTCCTGATTCTTGAGCTGCGTGGTGAGCAGCGTCAGGAAGCGCGCGTTCATGTCCTCGGAGGCAGCCGCGTCCGCCTTCTTCTCGCGGGTGTTGATGTTGGCAAGCACGCTGGCGGCGGTGCTCTGGGTGCCCGATACGGTGCTCATTCGTTTCTCCTGCGCGCGGCGTCTTCCGCGTTACGGCTGGTGTGCGATCAGCGGGGTGCGATCACTTACTGTCCGATCTGCAAGGTACGTTGAAGCAAAGTCCGTGCCGTGTTCATCACTTCGGCGTTGTTCTGGTACGAACGCGAGGCCGAGATCATGTTCACCATCTCCTCGACCACGTTGACGTTGGGCATCTCGACGTAGCCATCGGCGTTGGCGGCGGGGTTGTTGGGCTCGTACACCAGGCGCAGCGGCGCGGCGCTCTCGACCACGCCGGCCACCTGCACGCCCACCGCTGCGGGGCCAGCGACCGGCTGCGCCGAGAACACGACCTGCTTGGCGCGGTAAGGCTGGCCGTCCTCCGAGGTGACGCTGTCGGCGTTGGCGAGGTTCGAGGCGGTGGTGTTGAGCCGCAGGGACTGCGCGTTGAGCGCCGATCCGGCGATCTGGAAGACGTTGAGCATGCTCATGATGGTTTCCCTTTACTGGCCCGTGATCGCGGTGTTCATCGAGCGCAGCATGCCGTTGATGAAGGTGACGCTGGCCTCGTAGTGCAGCGCGTTCTCGGCGAAGGCGGCGCGCTCGACGTCCATGTTCACGGTGTTGCCATCGACCGCAGACTGCAGCTCGCGCCGGTAGCCGGTGAGGCCTTCGAGCGTGGGCGCGCCACCGCCGGCGATATGCCCGGGCTGGGTCGTGGCGAGCGCGACGCCACCGCCCCGGACGGTATTGAGCGCGCCCTGCAGCGCGGCCCGGAAGTCGACGTCCTTCGCCTTGTAGTTGGGGGTGTCGGCATTGGCGATGTTCGAGGCGATCAGCTGCTGGCGATGTGCCTGCAGGTTGAGGGCGGTCTGGTGGAACTGGATGTTCCGGTCGAACAGGGTCTTCATCGCGCTGACTCCTTGGGCGAAGCGATCGGCAAGCGCCGGTCGCAGTTTCCATGCCAGCTATCTTAGGCGCGGGTCCGATACCGTCTTGTGCCGATAAGCGGCGGAAACACCGGCCAATTTCGCCGGCAACTCACGGCAAGGATTGCCGGCCGGTGCGCCCCGCCTTCACCAGCCTCAATTTCCGGCGCCACGGTTGCCTCGAGGCGCGGCATCGTGGTGCAATCCGGCACATGCACCGCCAAGCCTTTCCGCCCGCCGTATCGACCACGGGACATCCGCGTTCGCTCAAGTCCGCTGTCCGCGCCCTCCTCGTTGTGCTGCTCGGCGGCGGAGCGGGACTGGGCACATTCTCAACGCACGCGCAGCAAGCGCCGGACGTGGTGGAGGCGCAGGTACGGGACTTCCTGCAGGCCCAGTCGGCGGGCCTGCCGGGCGCGGTCGCAATCGAAGTCAGCCCGCTCGACCCCAGCAACCAGTTGCCAGCCTGCGCCGCGCTCGAACCCTTCCTGCCTGCCGGCACGCGCGCCTGGGGGCGGATCAGCGTTGGCGTGCGCTGCGATTCACCGGTGGTGTGGACCGCCTATCTGCAGGCCCGGGTCTCAGTGGTCGCCGACTACCTCATCGCCGCACGCCCGCTCCGTGCGGGGCAGATCGTCGGCCCTGCCGACCTCGACGTGCGCCGCGGCGACCTCACCAACCTGCCGGACAACACCCTGACCGATGGGACTCAGGCGATGGGTCACCACACCCGCTTCGCGGTAGCCGCCGGCACGCCCCTGCGCGGCGACATGCTCCGGGTGCCACATGCGGTGCGCCAGGGCCAGACCGTACCGGTAATCAGCGCCGGCCCGGGTTTTCGCGTCTCCAGCGAAGGGAAGGCCATGAACAATGCCGCGCCGGGCGAGAGCGTGCGTGTGCGCCTGGGCAATGGTCAGGTCGTCACCGGTATCGCGCAGCCCGGCGGCACGGTGGAAGTGAGTTTCTGAGCCGGCGACGACGCGTTGCGCTCGGCGTGAAAAATTTCATGCTTTAATCGCTAAAGTTTTTCCCGGGGCCGCCGAAGACAACGTCAGAGCCACTCTGTATGGGAACTGCGCCATGAAAATCGAAAGCACGGGCAAGTCGCTTGCCCCCAGCGCCGCGGCAGAAGCCCGCCCGCGCAGCCCGGCCAACCCGGCCAACACGCCCACCTCGGTCGCCGGCGGCGGTGAAAAAGTCCAGCTGTCGTCCCTGTCCTCAAGCCTGCAGAAAGCCGACACCGCGATCGCACAGACGCCAGTCGTCGACAAGCAGCGGGTCGAGGAGATCAAGCAGGCGATCGCCAACGGCGATTTCAAGATCGACGCCGGCCGGATCGCCGACGGTCTGATCAGCAGCGTCCGCGAAATGCTGGCCAGCCAGCGCTGACGCCCGCTCGTCGATGAACCGCACGCCGGCTGCGCCCACCCCCGCCGNNNCCCCCCCCCCGCCGATCAGCAGCGGCTCGCGCTGCTGATCGAGGCAGAGGCCATCCAGCTCGGCGAGTTTCTGGCGCTGCTCGAGCGCGAGGAAGCGCTGCTAACCGCAGGCGACACCGACGCCCTGCTTGCGCTGACGCAGGACAAGAACGAGCGCTACCGCCGCCTGCAGCGACTGTCCGACGATCGTACGCTGCTGCTCGGTCGCCTCGGCCGCGTCAGTTCGGACGCCACCCTGCGCGAACTGCTCGGCGACCTGCCGCGCGTGCTCGCGCGCTGGGACGAAGTCATCAAGCTCGCGCGCCAGGCCAGCGAACGCAACGCCATCAACGGCAAGCTCATCCTCGAGCGCATGGCGCACAACCAGGCCGCACTGTCAGTGCTGCTCGCCGCCGCCGACCAGCCCGCGCTGTACGACGCAGAAGGCCACACCCGCGCGGTCGGGGGCGGTCGAATGCTCGGCAGCGCCTGAACATACATACAGCGCCCGCCTCTGCTATCCTTGCGCCCTTCGTGAATCCCGACGGGCCTGCAGCATGGCTGGCAAGCAAGACACCCCCAAGCAGTACGACGAATCCTCCTTCCGCGTCCTCAAGGGACTCGAGCCGGTGCGCGAGCGCCCCGGCATGTACACCCGCACCGACAGCCCGGCGCACATCATCCAGGAAGTGATCGACAACGCCGCCGACGAGGCGCTCGCCGGCTTCGCGAAGAAGATCCATGTCACCCTGCATCTCGATGGCTCCGTCACCGTGGCCGACGACGGCCGCGGCATCCCGGTCGGCCTGCATCCCGAGGAAGGCGTGCCGGTGGTGGTGCTGGCCTACACCCGGCTGCACGCCGGCGGCAAGTTCGACAAGCGCGAGGGCAACTCGGCCTACGCCTTCTCCGGCGGCCTGCACGGCGTGGGCGTGTCGGTGACCAACGCGCTGTCGACCCGCATCGAAGTGGAAGTCAAGCGCGACGGCAAGATCCACCGCATCGACTTCGCCGACGGCGGCGAGACGATCAGCCCGGTGCGCGTCGAGGGCGACTGCGGCCGCCAGACCGGCACCCGGGTGCGGGTGTGGCCGGACGGCAAGTACTTCGAGTCGCCCCGTGTGCCGATGAACGAGCTCGAACGCCTGTTGCGCTCCAAGGCGGTGCTGCTTTCGGGCGTCGCGGTGCGGCTCGATATCGAGCAGACGGGCGGCCCGGCGCTGAGCAAGACCTGGTCCTACCCCGAGGGTCTCGCCGGCTACCTGAAGGAACTGGCCGGAGACGTCGAGCCGGTGGCGCCGATCTTCACCGCCGAGAAGTACGCCGGCAAGGACGATGCGAGCTTCGCCCCCGGCGAGGGCGCGGCCTGGGCGCTGGCCTGGTTCGAGTCGGCGGTGCCGAGCGAGTCCTACGTCAACCTGATCCCGACGGTGAATGGCGGCACCCACGAGTCCGGCCTGCGCGCTGGCGTGTTCGAGGCCATGAAGTCCTTCATCGACCACCACACGCTGTTGCCGCGCGGCGTCAAGCTGCAGCAGGAGGACGTGTGCGGGCGCATGAGCTTCGTGCTGTCGGCGCGCCTGCTCGACCCGCAGTTCCAGGGCCAGGTAAAGGAAAAGCTCAACTCGCGCGAAGCGGTCAAGCTGGTGTCCTCGCAGCTGCGCGACCCCTTCGAGATCTGGCTCAACAACCACGTCGAGGCCGGCCGCGCGATCGCCGAGCTGTCGATCAAGCAGGCGCTGGCCCGCCAGAAGAGCGCGCAGAAGGTCGAGAAGAAGAAGACCTCGGGCGTCGCGGTGCTGCCGGGCAAGCTGTCGGACTGCGAATCCGAAGACCTCGCCGACAACGAGCTCTTCCTGGTCGAGGGCGACTCCGCCGGCGGCTCGGCCAAGATGGCACGCAACAAGGAGACCCAGGCCATTCTGCCCTTGCGCGGCAAGGTGCAGAACGCCTGGGAGATCGACCCCGACCGCCTGTTCGCCAACGCCGAGATCCACGACATCGCGGTGGCGCTCGGGGTCGATGCGCACAAGGCTGACAGCGATGTGGACCTCTCCGGCCTGCGCTACGGCAAGGTCATCATCATGTCCGACGCCGACGTCGACGGCGCCCACATCCAGACCCTGCTGCTGACGCTGTTCTTCCGCCACTTCCCGAAGCTGATCGAGCGCGGCCACGTCTATGTGGCGCAGCCGCCGCTGTACCGCGTCGACGTCCCCGCGCAGGGCAAGAAGCGCCCGCCGCGCCGGCTCTATGCGCTCGACGAGGGCGAACTTGCCGCCATCCGCGAGCGCCTGGAAAAGGAGGGCTTCAAGCCCGACGCGATCGAGATCGGCCGCTTCAAGGGCCTGGGCGAGATGAACCCGGACCAGCTGCGCGAAACCACCATGGACCCCGCCACCCGTCGAGTGCTGCCGGTCAAGGTACGCAGCGGCGCACTGCAGGACACGCTGAAGATGTTCACGCTGCTGATGGGCAAGGGCGAGGCCTCTGGCCGGCGCGCGTGGATGGAGCAGAAGGGCGACAGCGTGGAGGCGGATGTCTGAGCCCGGGCGTATCAGGATGGCAGCCTCCGTCGCCGGAACCGTGCTCATCGAGGCGCACACAATATCGACTGAAAGTATATACTTCTAAGCGATATATACCATCGATAGCGTTCAGCAGGAGGCGCGCCATGGACACCGCAAAGCTCTTCACCAACGGCCGTAGCCAGGCGGTACGCCTGCCCAAGGAATTCCGCTTCGACGGCGACGAGGTCATGATCAAGCGCGTGGGGGACGCCGTCGTCTTGCTGCCGCGGCATGGCTGGCGCACCTTGTTCGACGCCCTCGACCAGTTCGAACCGGGGTTCGAGCTGGTCCGCGAGCAGCCGCGCCAGGAGGAACGCGAGGCGATCGCGCCATGAGGTACATGCTGGACACCAACATCTGCATCTACCTCATCAACCATCGTCCCGCCCACGTCCGCCATCGCTTCGAGGCACATCCGATCGGCGACATCGGCATCTCGGTCATCACCGCCTGCGAACTTGCCTACGGCGTATCGAAGAGCAACTCGGCACGCAATCGCGCTGCGCTCGAGACCTTCCTGCTGCCGCTGGAGGTCGCAGCCTTCGACGACACGGCGGTCTGGCGCTACGCCACCCTGCGTGCCGAGCTCGAACGCAGCGGCCTGCCGATCGGAGCCCACGATACCCAGATCGCTGCGCACGCACTTGCGCTCGGTTGCACGCTGGTCACCAACAACACGCGCGAGTTCGCCCGTATCGGCGGCCTGGCGCTCGAGAACTGGGCCGAGCCGCTCCTGCATGAACCCCTGGCACCTTACCTTTCCGCAACATGAGCACTGACACTCCCGATCTCTTCGACGCGCCCGAGGTACCGGCATCCGTGACGGCGGTGACCTCGTCCGCAAGTGCTGCACCGGCTACTACCGCGCCGATGCGAGCAGACGAAGGCGACACGCCGGCAGCCGCCAACGGCGCCGACCTGCCCCCACCCCCTGCCCCGCCCGCCGAACCCGAGCCTGAGGACGACGGCACCCTGGCGCTCGACCGCTACGCCGAGCGCGCCTACCTCGCCTACGCGATGAGCGTGGTGAAGTCGCGCGCGTTGCCGCAGGTCGAGGACGGACTGAAGCCGGTGCAGCGCCGCATTCTCTATGCGATGAACGAGATGCGGCTGTCGTCCACCTCCAAGCACGTGAAATCCGCGCGCGTGGTCGGCGACGTCATCGGCAAGTACCACCCGCACGGCGACACCAGCGTCTATGACGCGATGGTGCGGGTGGCGCAGGACTTCTCGCTGCGCTACCCGCTGGTCGACGGCCAGGGAAACTTCGGCTCGCGCGACGGCGACTCGGCGGCGGCGATGCGCTACACCGAATGCCGCCTGACGCCGATCGCCGAGCTGCTGCTGTCCGAGATCGACCGCGGCACGGTGGACTTCATCCCCAACTACGACGGCGCCTTCGAGGAGCCGCAGCTGCTACCCGCGCGCCTGCCCTTCGTGCTGTTGAACGGCGCCTCGGGCATCGCGGTGGGCATGGCGACCGAGATCCCGCCGCACAACCTGCGAGAAGTCGCCGAGGCCACCTGCCACCTGATCCGCCATCCCGAGGCGACGCTCGACGACGTGCTCGGCATCATCCCCGGACCGGACTTCCCCGGCGGCGGCCAGCTCATCTCCACCCCCGAGACCATCCGCGAGGCCTACGCATCGGGTCGCGGCAGCCTGCGCCTGCGCGCGCGCTGGAAGATCGAGGAGCTCGCGCGCGGCCAGTGGCGCGCGATCGTCGAGGAGCTGCCGCACGGCGTCTCCGCCGCGCAGGTGCTGTCCGAGATCGAGACCCTGACCAACCCGCAGCCGCGCGCGGGCAAGAAGGAAGTCTCGCAGGAGCAGAAGAACCTCAAGCAGCTCGTGCTCGGCGTGCTCGACACGGTGCGCGACGAGTCCAGCGACAAGGCCCCGGTGCGCATCGTGCTGGAGCCGAAGTCCAGCCGGCAGAACCGCGACGAGTTCATGGCGGTACTGCTCGCCCACACCAGCCTGGAGACCTCGGCCTCGGTCAACATGACGATGATCGGGCGCGATGGCCGGCCGCAGCAGAAGAACCTGGTGCAGGTCCTGCGCGAGTGGATCGACTTCCGCTACGTGACGGTCGAGCGCCGTACCCGTCATCGCCTGGACGAGGTCGACCGCCGCATCCACATCCTCGAAGGCCGCATGATCGCTTTCCTGCATATCGAGGAAGTGATCCGCGTGATCCGCGAATCGGACGAGCCCAGGCCGGCACTGATCGCGGCCTTCGGGCTGTCCGAGATCCAGGCCGAGGACATCCTCGAGATCCGCCTCCGCCAGCTCGCGCGCCTTGAAGGCTTCAAGATCGAGAAGGAACTCGCCGAATTGCGCGATGAGCGCGCCGGCCTGCAGCACATCCTCGACAGTCGCGCGGCGATGACGAAGCTGATCCTGAAGGAGATCCAGGACGACGCGAAGAAGTACGGCGACGACCGCCGCACGCTGGTCGAAGCAGTCGCCGCGGTCGCCCCCGCCGAGATCTCGGTGCCCGACGAGCCGGTGACCGTGATCGTGTCGAAGAACGGCTGGGTGCGCTCGCGCCAGGGCCACGGCATCGACCCCGCGGGCATCACCTACAAGGCGGGCGACTTCGGCTTCGCGGTGATCGAGACGCGCACCACCTGGCCGCTGATCGTCATCGACAGCAACGGCCGCGCCTATACGGTGAAGGTGTCCGACCTGCCCGGCGGGCGTGGCGACGGCGCGCCGATCACCACCCTGGTCGAGTTCCAGGACGGCGGCAAGCTGGCGCAGGTCGTCACCGACACGCCCGAGTCCGTCTATTTCTTTGCCAACAGCGGCGGCTACGGCTTCCTGTGCAGCGTCGCCGACGCAACCAGCCGCCAGCGCGCCGGCAAGGCCTTCATGAGCCTGGAGAAGGGCGAGAAGGTGCTGGCGCCGGCGAAGGTGTTCGGCGACTGGATCGCGGCGGCCTCGGAAAATGGCCGCCTGCTGGTCTTCCCCCGCCCCGAGATGAAGACCCAGAGCGGGGGGCGCGGCGTGATCGTGATGGCGCTGGACGAAGGCGAAGCACTCGCCGCGGTGGCCGTACCGGCCGACGACGCAGTGTTGACGGTCGAAGGCACCGGTCGCGGCGGCAAGGCAGTGACGATCGAACTCAAGCCCGCCCAGCGCGAGCCGCTGCGCCACCGTCGCGCACGCAAGGGCGCGCCACTGACGCCGAAGGTGAAGCCGGAACGCATGCGCTGAACGGTGCGCCGGCCTTCCCGTAGAAGCGACGCAAGTCGCGATCAAGGCTTCGAAACGAGCAAAGTGAGGACCGAGGCGGGAAACCAGGCACGCAGCGAAGTCTCCCTGCCGGATCGGCAGCCCTCAGCCTTGCGGCTCTGCCGGCAGGATGGAGCGGATCGGGTCGTCAGGCGGGATGGTGGTCGGAGCGGGCGTGTCCTCGAGGTCTGCGGTACGCGACTCGATCAGCACCGTCACCCGCCGGTTGCGGCCGCGGCCTTCCTCGCTGTCGTTGTCCGCCACCGGGCGCTGGTCCGCGTAGCCGGCGGCGGTCAGGCGATCGGGCGATACCCCGTTGTCGATGAAAAGCCGCGCCACGGTGGACGCTCGCACTGCCGACAGCTCCCAGTTCGACGGGAAGCGGAAGGTGTTGATCGGAATGTTGTCGGTGTGGCCTTCGACGGTGATCGGGAACGGCGCCGGCGCCAGCACCTGCGCCACCGCATTCAACGCGGCGACAGCATCCGGGCCCAGCGCCGCGTCACCCGGTGCGAACAGCAGGCTGGCGTTGATCTCGACCGAAACGCCGAACGCGCCTTCGGTGACGTTGACCTGGCCCGCCTGCGTCAACGGCGACAGCACGCGACGGATCTCGTCGGCCATGTTGCGCATGCGCTGCGCGGTCTCGCGCCGGCGCTGCTCGGCGACGCGGTCGGGCGCGGGTGGCGCGGCCTGGGTGATCGGCCGCGTGGGCAGCACGCTCACCCGCGGCAGCTCGATCTGCTCGCCGCTGTCATTGACGGTGACGTTGCGGAAAGCCTGCACCAGCGAATCGGACAGCACCCGATACTTGCCCTCGTTGACCGAGGACAACGAATACATCACGACAAAGAAAGCGAACAGCAGAGTGATGAAGTCGGCGTAGGAGACGAGCCAGCGCTCGTGGTTGTCGTGCTCCTCGTCCCGCCTGCGCCTGCGCCCCATGATCGCCCCCGGCTCAGACCACGTAACCCTGCATGCGGCTGGCGATGATGCGCGGATTGTCGCCGTTGGCGATGCCGACCAGGCCGTCGACGAACATCTCGCGCTGGTTGGTGAGGGTCAGGATGTGCGCGGCGAGCTTCTTGGCGATCGGGATGAACACCAGGTTGGCGAAGCCCACGCCATAGATCGTGGCAACGAAGGCCACCGCGATGCCGGCACCCAGCCGCGATGGGTCGGAGAGGTTCTCCATCACGTGGATCAGGCCCATGACCGCACCGAGGATGCCGATCGTCGGCGCATAGCCGCCGGCCGCTTCCCAGATGCGCGCCGCCTGCCGCATCTGCCCTTCCCAGACGCCGATCTCCACCTCGAGGACCTCGCGCAGGCGGTTTGGCTCGACGCCGTCGACCAGCAGCTGCAGGCCCTTGCGCATGAAGGGGTCGGGCAAGCCGTCGATCTGGTTCTCGAGGGTCAGCAGGCCCTCCTTGCGCGCGACGGCGCTCCAGCTCGCGACCTGGTCGATGATGGTCTCGTGGCTCACGGTGGGCGGCACGAACACCCAGCGTCCCATGCGCATGCCGTCGACGAAGGTGCGCAGCGGACTCTGCAGCATTACCGCGCCCAGAGTGCCACCGATCACGATCAGGAAGGCCGTGGGCTGGAACAGCGAGGACAGGTGGCCGCCCTCCAGCACCTGGCCGACGACGATGGCAGCGATGCCGAGCGTGAGGCCGACGAGGCTGATCTTATCCATGGCACGAGGGGGCCGCGGCAGGGACGGTCATGGTCAGTTCGGCGCCGGGTTCTTCGGCGGACGCCCACGCCGGCGCGCAGCGGGCATCGCAGCGCCGCCGTCGAAGACGCAGGCGCGCAGGCGCGCGACCGCCTGGCTGTGCAGCTGGCATACGCGTGATTCAGTGACGCCAAGCACCTCCCCGATCTCGCGCAGGTTGAGCTCTTCGTCGTAGTACAGGGCCATGACCATCTGCTCACGTTCGGGCAGCTGTTCGATGGCGGCGACGAGCCGGCGACGCACGTCGGCGTCCTCGAGCAGATCGAGCGGGTTGCTGTCGGCCTGGGCGAGGTGACGGTCGAGGTAGTCGTCGTCCTCCTCGCGGTTGAAGTCCTCGAGATAGACGAGCTGGTGGCCGCGCGCGTCCTGCAGCATGCGCTGGTAGTCCTCCAGCGGCATGTCGAGCGACTGCGCGAGTTCGGTCTCGGAGGGCTGGCGACCGTACTGCTGCTCGAGGCTGTGGATGGCAGCCTCGATGCGGCGCATGTCACGGCGCAGGCTGCGCGGCAGCCAGTCGTTCTCGCGCAGGCCGTCGAGCATGGCGCCGCGGATGCGCTGCGCGGCATAGGTCTCGAACTGCGCGCCCAGACCTTGTTCATAGCGGCCGAGGGCGTCGAGCAGGCCCATCATGCCGTTCTGGATCAGATCGTCCACGTCCACGCTGGCGGGCAGCTTGGACATGAGCTGGAAGGCGATGCGCTTGACCAGGGGGGCGTAGGCCTCGACAAGGTTGGACTTGTCGAGCTTACCGTTTGCGTCGTACATCCATTCGACCTGTATCGTCTTGCGGTGCGAGCCCCTGCCCGCACCGGCTCCGGATATCGGAGGCGACGATTGTCCCGCAGGGTCGCCGGCATTACCAGCGGGATAATTCACACTCATCGAGACGTCATCCAAGCCTGCCGTCGAGTGCACGGCCCATGCCGGCCACCCGGCGCAGGAAGGCCGCACCGGCGTCGCGCGCCGCGGTCTGGAGCGGTTCGCGAAGACCTGCCGCGACATCATCGCGTTCAAGCTCGCCCAACCAGGCAAGCGGCACGCCGACATGGCGCCGCACCAGCGCCTGCAGGCTGTCGAAAAAGGCTGCCGCATCCTTGCGTCCGCGCGCGCGGCACACGGCAACATGGACCGAGCCCGCCCCGGCCGCGGCCAGCCCCTTGATGGTCTGGTAGGCGTCGGTTGCGCCACTCGCGCTCGCTTCTGCCACCACCAGGCGGCGCGGGGCCGCTTGCACGAAAGGCGACGGCTCGGCCGCCTGCGCCCCGGACGCATGTACCAGCACGAAGCCCGCGTGGCGGTGCAGGATGCGCAGGGCCTCCACCACGCACGCGCGGCGCGCATCATCGAGCAGCGGCAGGGCAAGCGCAGCGGCTGCAGCCGGCACCCGCCCGACCAGACCGGGCACTGGCTGCAACACGGCAGACAGCGTGGTCCGCCCGTCCAGAAGCTGGAGCAGGTCGGTGCCGTCGCTCACGCCGAGCGCACTGGCCAGGGTTTCGCAGCCCTCGGCCTCATCGAGGATCAGCACGCGCTCAGCCCGTCCGGCAATCCGGTGCGCAGCGAGTACGGCGTTGTCGGCGCGCTGGCGCCCGCCGGCATACAGCGCCACCACCTGCGGCGGGGGGCGCCGGGACAGCGCCACCACCTGCGGCGGGGCGCGCCGGAACAGGCGCCGCAGTCCTGCCGCCTGGTCTTCGCGTCCGTCGAGCATGGTCAGGCCCCTCCCGCCGCGGCGAGCAGCATTCCGGCCTCGTCGCCACTCAGATGCCACGGCGACTCGCCCGCATGCTCGCGCAAAGCGCGATGCAGCAGGTAGGCGCGATTGGGCAGGTGCAGGTCTTCGGGCACGCGCTGGCCGTTGGTGAGATAGCGGATGTCGAGCCCGTGGCGCACAGCGACGTCGAGCGCTGGCGCGAGCGATGCGGCCTCGTCCACCTTGGTGAAGATGCAACCCGCCAGGTCCTCGCCCGCGTAGGCACGCACGACGTCGTCGAGCGTGTCCCCGCGAGCGGTGGCGTTGAGCAGCAGCAGGCGGCGGACATCCCCGGCACCGGCGAGCATCGCGGCCTGCTCGGCCACCATGCGGTCACGCTGGCTCATGCCCATGGTGTCGATCAGCACCATGTGCTTGGTGCGCAGCCCGGCGAGGGTCTGACGCAGGTCGCCGGCATCGCGTACCGAATAGACCGGCACGCCGAGAATGCGGCCGTAGATGCGCAACTGCTCCTGCGCGCCGATGCGGTAGCCGTCGGTGGTGATCAGCGCCAGCTTGCTCGCGCCATGGCGAACCACGCAGCGCGCGGCGAGCTTGGCGGTGGTGGTGGTCTTGCCCACGCCGGTGGGGCCGACGAGGGCGAACACGCCGCCACGGTCGAGCAGATCCTCGTCCGACGCGCGAGCGCGCATCTTTCGATCGAGCGCGGCGCCAACCGCCTCGCGCGCCTCGGTGCGATCGGCATCCTCGGGCACGCTCTCGGACAGCTTGCGCGCCACCGTGGCTGAGAACCCCGCCTCCAGCAACTCGCCGAGCATCGCTGCGCGGGCCGGGGCCTGGCGGCGGGTCTCGCCCCAGGCAAAGCCGGCGAGCTGACGCTCGATCATGCCGCGGATGCCCGTCAGTTCGGCCATCAGGCGAGCGTTGGTCTCCTGCAGCTCGCGTACCCGGGCGCTGCCAAACTCATCCGCGGCCGTCGCTGACGCGGCGGCGCGCCCGGAGAAGACGGCCGGGCTTGCTCCATCGTCACCGCGCGGGCGCAGGGGGGGCGCCGCGGGGCGGGCCAGTGCCTCACGATTGCGCAGCGCATAGTCGGCGGTCTCGATCCGGGGCGGATTGAAGGCCCGCAGCACCGGCGCGGGCTCGGCCTGCGACTGTGCCGGCGGGCGCGTCGCGCTGCGCCCGGCGCCGGCTGCCAGTGCCGAGAGGCC
>CZCA01000193.1_pt1 | contig 28835 bp, 19 predicted proteins | sample 591981 | NCBI WGS metagenome assembly CZCA01 (sample SAMEA3556810, study PRJEB10932) | anaerobic digester metagenome | reverse complement strand
TCTCCTAATCTCCTAATCTCCAATCCCTTTTCACTGAGAAGGAGTGTGCTTTATGCAAGGCGATTTTACCCGGTTGACCTTCGACCGTAGCAAGCATTACAGCAGCGTTCTGAACCAGCAGGGACGTGTGGCGCTGGATGCTGACTGGAACGAGCAGGTTGCTATCGAGCAGCACGACGCGCGCACGACGCGGCAGGATGTCATCGGGCTATGCGGCGGGCCGCAGGGCGTAGACGCGGCGGGCGATCCGCTGGCCGGCTTCGATGTGACGACTGACGGCGCCACACTCAGTGTGACCAAAGGGCGCTACTACGTGGACGGCATCTTGGCGCAGAAGGAGGCGACCACCCTCATCACCGCACAGCCGGATTTCCCGGTGACGTCGCTGGCGCAGGTCGCCGGGTTGGCGCCAAACGTTGCGTTGCCTGCCGGCGCCTACCTGGCCTATCTCGACGTGTGGGAGCGCCACATCACCGCGCTGGAGGATGCGTCAATTCGCGAGGTGGCGCTGGGCGGCCCGGACACGACCACGCGCACGCAGGTGATGGCGCAGGTCAAGCTGCTGCGCGTGGGCGATGCAGGCGTCGCCTTCGACTGCGCTGCACAGAGTGCAGCGTGGGACGCGCTGACGGCAGCCAGCAGCGGTCTGCTCGAAGCGCAGGCCGAGCCGGACGATCCGAGTGAGAGCGCGTGCGTGGCGCCGGCCAGGGCGGGCTATCGTGGGTTGGAAAACCAGCTCTATCGCGTTGAGGTGCATCGCATCATCTCGGCGACGCGCATCGGCGTCAAGTGGTCGCGCGAAAACGCCTCGGTCGTCGTGGGCTGGACGGGACAGGACAACCTCAACCCGACGCGGCTTACCGTCAGCAGCACCGGGCGCGATGCCGTGCTGGGGTTAGCCGCCAATCAGTGGGTCGAACTGACCGACGATGCTCGCGAAAAGCGCGGGGAATCTGGCCTGCTGGTCAAGATCGTCAAGGTCGAGGGCAACATCCTGACCATTGATCCCGGCGGTCAGGCAGTGGCTTACAGCGACTTTGCCAGCAACCCCAAAATCCGGCGTTGGGACATGCCAGCTGATGTGGGCGAGATCGTCGTCACGACCGGCGCTGTTGCCTGGACGGAACTAGAGCTTGGCGTGCAAATTCGCTTGAAGGCAGGCGCCTTCCGCCCTGGCGATTACTGGCTGATCCCGGCGCGCACGGTGAAGGCGGACATCGAATGGCCGCGCACGACCGGTGGAACGCCACAGCCAATTCCACAGCCGCCGGTCGGCGTGAAGCATCATTATTGCCGGCTGGCAGTGTTCGACTTTGCAGCCGGAGCGTGGACGAAGCGCGGCGACTGTCGCACGCTCTTCCCGCCGCTGACGCAATTGATCGACTTCTACGCCGTGGGTGGCGATGGGCAGGAAGCGCTGCCCGGCGCCCCATTGAGCCAGCCGCTACAACCGTTGCAGGTCGCCGTCACGAATGGACAACAGCCGGTCAACAACGCGCGCGTGCGCTTCCGCCTGGTTCCACAGACAGCTGCAGGCCAGCTCACCGGGACGAGCGGCGCGGGCAAGAGCGTGGATGTGACGTCAGGCGTCAACGGCGTCTACTCCTGCACCTGGCAGCTGGGACCAACGGTGCAGAATCAGCGCGTGGAAGCCTTCCTGGTTGAGATTGACGGCAAGCCATTTGTGGACGCCGCCGGGGAGCCAGAATTGCCGCGCGTCTTCTTCAACGCCAACCTCAGCCGCGCCAGCCATGTGGCATACACGCCGGGCGCGTGTGCAGACCTGGCGCAGGCGCGCACTGTGCAAGAGGCGCTAGACATCCTCTGCGCACTGCCGCGCGGCGGAGGCTGCTGTGTCACCGTCGGCGCGGATGGCGACTTCCCCGACCTGGTGACGGCGCTCCGAGCGTTGCTGGAGCGAGGCGAACGCGAGCTATGTCTCTGTCTGCTGCGTGGGGTGCATCAATTCAACGGTTTCGATTTCGAGGCGCGCGACGATGAGCGAGCGCTGCACATCAGCATCAAAGGTTGCGGCGCAGCAACGCAAGTGCTGTGGCGCGAACCACTGCGGCTGCGCGGAGTCGATGCGGTGACGATCTGCGATCTGACCATCGAGGCGCTGTTCATCCCCGATCGCGGCGACGCCGCCCTGCGCTTCGAGAGTTGCACGGCAGTGACGGTCGCCGCCTGTACGCTCGAAGGCATGACCGCGCCCGGTCGTATGGAAGGTGATCTCTTCGTTCCCGGCGGCGCGCTGCTCGCCGTCATCGATGGCGACGATGTGCGGTTAAGCGGCAATACCCTGAACACAGCTTTGCCGGACATAACGTTTCCGCCGCTGCGTAACCTGTTCGAGAAGGCAGGCATCGGCGAGATGGCTGAACTCTTTGCCCTGGCCAACGAGCGCGTGCGGCTGGCGGAATGGCGGGCGATGGCGCTCCGCGCCGGCTCAACTCTAGCGGAGGCCAACCTGGATGTGCGCAAGCAGATGACGGCTGCGATCCAGCGCGAACTCAACACCCCGGAGAATCGAAGCGCCTTCTCGGCGGCGGAAGTCATCCAGCTCAGCAAGCTCATCTTTGCGCTCAACGGGGAGCGTGTGCGTCCGCCTGGGCTGCTCGACATCCTGTTTGACCTGCGCCTGAGCGCCATCAAGGCGCGCGCCGGAACGGCGGTCATGCTCAATCAGCGACGCGTGCTGAGCGAACTTGATCGCGGGCTTGCCGACATCGTGGCGCTGCTGGACGAAGACGACTTCGTGCTGCTGGAGAACAATCGCATTGCCGGTGTGGTCAGCCTATACGGTATGCCTGGTTCGCTGGAAATGATCGCGCAAACCGCCGGTGAAGTCGTCAAGTTGGATCAACAGCCAAACGAACCTGGCGGCTCGCGGCTGTCGATCTCCTCGAATTTTATGGGCAGCCTCCAATTACGTGGCAATCAGCTCGTGCGGCTGACGATCGGGCATGCGCTGCTGGAGGATTTGCGCCAGCTTGCAGCGACCAATGGGAACGTCAGTCTCAACAGCGATGCATTTGGGCGTTTATTGCTCCACGGCAACGTGATCGAAGGCGTGCTTAACCTGACGCTAGCGCGCCAGCTCACTGTCCAGGCTAACGCGTTTACGCAGACGGCTGCGCCCACGGCACGCGCCGGTCTCACCACTGGCGCGGCGCGTACGCTCGGCTGGTTTGTGGCGGACTCGGCCACCTATATCGGCAATCAGGGGGCGGGAGAAGCGTCGGTGCTGATAGACATCTCGCGCGTGAGCGAGCGTGTGGCAAACCTGCAAATGCGGGTGAGCTGAATCAAGAACCACCATGATGAAGACACAGGTGCGCGCGCCTGACACGACGGAAAGGATGGAATTCTGATGCGAATGTATGGATCGCGAACGAGGTCTACGCCGTCCCCCTACAGCAACGCAGGGCCAACTCGTCTCCTAACAAGTCGTCTAGTCAACGCACCGGGAGATCGCTTCGAGCAGGAAGCCGCCCATGTCGCCCAAACCGTCATGCAAAATGCAGCGCTTCCCCGTTCCAGGCGTTTGCCTTCTTCTGAGACAGTGACACCGTCCTCTTTAGTTGCGCAGCAACAGTCGTCTGAACCTGACGGCGGCCGCTCACTGCCTGCACAGGTGCGCACCTTCATGGAGTCTCGCTTCGGCTATGACTTCAGCAAGGTGCGCGTGCACGACGATCGTGAAGCTGCGCATGTTTGCCGGCGCCTCAATGCTCAGGCGTTCACACATGGCGAGCATGTCTTCTTTGGGGAAGGAAAATCTCCTGGCAATAACACATTGACTGCACACGAGCTGACTCACGTGGTGCAACAGCAAACAGGCCCAGTGCAGGGCGCACAACCACCCGCAATTCAGCGCGTGGTCGAAGTCAGACCGCCGGGACGGGGCGAGGCGTCCGCATTCGATCGGCGGCAGGAGCTGATCGACCGATTGAACACGCTCTCACCCGCCATCCAATATCGACTCGAAGGGCGCGAGATTCGCTACGATGTCATCGATGAAGCTGCGCTTACAAACTTCGATCGCCAGATGCAAGGTTTTATCGACCGACCTGAAGTCGTGCCTATGCGGTTGATTACAAGTGCTGGTCTTATCGGCGGTGCACCGCTGCTCGTGGATTCCTTTATCGCTGGATATGTTGATCTCGACGATATGCTTGCCAGCGACGATCTCAGCTTTCGGATGAACCTCATTCATCTCTTGGTCGAGCGCTTCCGTGTGCGAAACTATGCCCGTCGTATCGGCACGGACTTCTCTGCGCTATTTGATCGAGCACATCGGGCCGGTCTGGATGCAGAAGCAGAGCTACTGCGCGACGTGTTCAACGATCCAACCATTCGTTTCGTCTACGAAGAGACCAGGCCGAATGGCACAGATGTATTTGGTTTCCGCAGCCGGGAAGGATACTCGGTATTCCACGTGTTTCGTCGCGCAGGGCGTGCCAGGCGAGGAGGCGAAGTCTTCGTGCAGACAAATGATGGCAGACGACTCAGTGTGGAGGAGTTTCTTGCCGAACGGGCTGCCGCTGCACCTGAAGAAGCTGCACCTGCAGCACCGTGACCAGCCAACGAACTGAGCGGACACGCGTATATGGTGTCAGCCAGGGCCGACTATGCGCTTGATTGAGCGAGCAGCCCCTGTCCAAGAAAGCGGTGGTCTCCAATATTGCCGTCCTGCTACTGCGCAGCGTCGGGTGTGATGCTGCGCAGTAGCAGGACGGCCATGATCAGATTGAGCAGCGTCAGAAGTGGGAAGAGTCCCACCTCCACCACACTGACAGGGACGCCGACGCGCGCCATGTTCAGTCCCATCAAGCTGACGGCCAGCCCCATGGTCAGGAACTTCGTCAGCGCAACCGCCGCCAACAAAGACCCCCAGGCGCTGCGTCGCAAGAGCAGCACCCCCGCCAGCACACACAACGGGACGATCAGCGCCAGATCCATCGCCTGGATGAAAAGGCTGGTGGTGTTTTCCAGCGGCGGCGGTTGCGTCTGCGTGATCGTCGGTGCAATCCGTCCCAACCAGGCCAGCGTCAAGAAGGCGGCGGCAAAGAACAACACGCCGGCAATCCAGCGGCGTGGCAGGCTGGGCGCAAAGCGCTGGGGTAGCGTCGCCAGATCGAAGGACATCATGCTCAGGATGAAAGCGTACAGGCTCAGCCCAAAGAGCGCTACATACACCAGAAACAGCGCATTGTACGCCGCCCCGAAACACATCGACATGTAGGTGTAGAGGACAAAGCCTAACGTGCCGGTCATCAACAGGCGTCCGCGCAGCGAGCCACGCCGCGCCAGCCAGAAAGAAGTCGCCAGCAAGGGCGCGCCCAGCACTAGCATCACCAGGTCGTTCGCCTGCATCTGCGCCACCGAACTCACCGTGTCCCAGTAATAGAGGCCGCCCGCGTGGATGGTCACTGCTTCACCGCGGAAACTGGTCAGCGGATATGGCGCGGCCGGCGCTGGCCATAGGCCGGCAAGTGCAGCGATGACCGCCAGCAGCAGAATTGGCAGGATCAACCATGGTAAGGCTGCGTCAATCGAATTCTTCACAGGTCTCCTCCAGTGCTTATCAACGCAAGTGCATCTTCCTGTCTACTATTGTGGAACAAGCCAAACAAAAACGGACTACATAAAGATGTAGCCCGTCCTAGTGAAAGATGTGGTGAACGATGTAGTGGCAAGGCGGCAACTGCCCTGTTGCCTGGGCGGCTTATGATTACGGCTCACGCCGCCGTTACGCGCCCCACTGCCTCCAGCGCCGACTTGACGCAATCGGGAATGCCCACCCCGCGATAGGCGCTGCCCGCCACGTGAACGCCCGGCGGCAAGGAGCGTTCGATCGCGGCGACCCGCTCCAGGTGGCCGACGTCGTATTGCGGGTTGGAGCGGCGCCAGCGGTAGATGCGGTGAAAGAGCGGTTCGCCAGCGATCCCCAGCAGTGCGTCCAACTCCCGGCGCACGGTGGTGTAGAGCGCGCTGTCGTCCAGCTCCATCGACTGCGGACTGCGCGAGCCGCCGAAGAAGGCGCGTAGCAGCAGATGACCATCCGGTGCACGCTGGGCAAATTTGACCGAGTTGAGCGTGATCGCATTGATCGGGCGACGTTCGCTCATCGGGATTACCAGACCGTAACCGTTGAGCGGATTGGGGGCGTCGGCGCTGCGGAAAGCCAGCGAGATCGTGCCGGTGCTGACGTAACGGATACCGTCAAGCAGGTCAGCAGCGTCCGGAGCCAATGGGCGCAGCAACGCGCCAGTGACAAAAGCCGGCGTCGCCAGGATCACCTGGCTAGCGTTCAGATCGGCGCCATCGGTCAGGTGCAAGTGGTAACCGCCACTGGCGGGTTCCAGCGCAACAACGCCGACGCCCAGCCGCAAGTCGCCGGTAAGTTGTGTGCTCAGCGCATCGACCATGGCAGCGACGCCGGCTATGGGCGTAACGAAGAAAGACAGCGGTCTGCCATTACGCGGCATAGTGGCTGCGCTTTGCTGTCGCGCCCGTTGCGAAGCCAGCATTCCTTTGGTGAGGCTGCCGTATTGCTGTTCCAATTCGCGAAAGCGCGGGAAGGTCGCCAACACGCTCTGCTTCTCCGCCTCGGCGTTGTAGATGCCCGACATCAGCGGCTCGGCGATCTTGTCGAGCGCCTCGCTGCCCAGTCGTCGGCGCACGAACTCGGCCAAGGTCTCGTCGCGCTCATCCTTGCGTCGCGGGATGAACAGGTCCATGCCCATGCGTAGCTTGCCCCACGGCGAAATCAGCGGCGAGAAGATGAAGGGCTTGAATTTGGTCGGCACGATCATCAGCACCCCGTCGGGCAGCGGCGTCGCCTTGCCTTTGTTGAGCACGTAGGTCTGTTTGAGCTGCTCATTGGTTCCGATCAGCGCCTCGCCCAATCCCAGCTCACGCGCCAACGCCGCGCCCCACGGCTTCTGCGTGATGAACGAATCAGGGCCACCCTCCACGATGAAGGGTGCGTCGCCGTAGCCGGTCACGGTCTCCGTGCGAATCTTGCCGCCCCAACGCGCGTCCTGCTCCAGCAGCACATAGTCGATCCCGGCCTTCTGCAAATACCACGCTGCACTCAGCCCGGCAATGCCACCGCCGATGATGGCGACGGGATGATGAGTTATAGGTTGCATCGTTGTTCCTTGAAATAGAGATTAGGAGATTGGAGATTAGGGGATTGGAGATTAGGAGATTCGTGCTCTCGACCGAAGTTCCCCAATCTCCAGTCTCCAATCTCCTAATCTCCCAATCTCCTAATCTCTCAATCTCTCAATCTCCCAATCACTTCTTCCACCGCCCTCAGTGTCGCCTCGATCACCTCTTCCCCGTGCGCGCTGGAGACAAAACCGGCCTCGAACTGACTCGGCGCAAAGTAGACGCCTCGTGCCAGCATGGCGTGGAAGAAGCGTCCATAGCGCACTGGATCGGCATGCGCTTTGGCGCTGGCGTAGTCTGTAATCACGCGGCCGGGCGACTCGAGGAAATAGAAACCGAACATTGAACCGGTGTGCCCGGCTTGCAACGGGATGGCATAATTCGCTGCGATCTCCTTGATTCCTGCCACCAGTTTTGCTGTAGACTCTGCAATGCTGTCGAAGACGCCCGGCTTGAGCAGCTCGCGCAAGGTCGCGATGCCAGCCGTCATCGCCAGCGGGTTGCCGGAGAGTGTGCCCGCCTGGTACATCGGCCCCGCCGGCGCCACCATCTGCATGATGGCGCGCTTGCCCGCGTACGCGCCGACAGGCAGCCCGCCGCCGATCACCTTGCCCAGACAGGTCAGGTCCGGGTCGAGACCCCACAGCGCCTGCGCGCCGCCCAGGCTGGCGCGAAAGCCGGTCATCACTTCGTCGAGGATAAAGAGTGCGCCGTGAGCGCGGCACAGGCTTTGCAGCCCGGCCAGGAACCCTTCCGCCGGCAGCACGAAGCCAATATTGGCTGCGATCGGCTCGACGATGACGCCCGCAATCTGGCCCGGATTAGCGTCGAAGAGTCGTTCGACCGCTGCCAGATCGTTGAAAGGTGCGATCAATGTGTCGGCGGCGGTGGCCGCAGGCACGCCCGGCGAATCGGGCAGCCCCAGCGTGGCGACGCCACTGCCTGCCTGCACCAGCAGCATGTCGGCGTGCCCGTGATAGCAGCCGCTGAACTTCACGATCTTGGAACGTCCCGTGTAAGCGCGCGCCAACCGCAGTGCGCTCATCGTCGCCTCGGTGCCGCTGTTGACGAAGCGCACCATCTCCACCGATGGCACGAGGTCGATGACCAGTCGTGCCAGTTCGGTCTCCAACGCGGTCGGCGCGCCGTAGCTCGTCCCGCGCACCACCGCCGCCTGGAGCGCCGCCACCACTGCCGGGTGTGCGTGTCCTAACGTCAGCGGCCCCCAGGAGAGCACATAGTCGATGTAGCGGTTGCCATCGGCGTCCCACACATACGGTCCCGCCCCGCGCTCGATAAAGCGCGGCGTCCCCCCTACGCTGCGAAAGGCGCGTACTGGGCTATTCACCCCTCCCGGTATCACCTGTTGCGCAGCGGCAAAGAGTTGCTCAGATTTTGTTGTGTCCATTTGGGAATCTCTTTCAGGTTGCGGGAGACTGGAGAGTAGAGATTGGAGATTTTTTGGTGATTGCCGATCAGGCAGGGTCATGCCTGCATCGGGCATACACCCTATCTCCAGTCACCAATCCCTAATCTCTCAATCTCTTCATCTCTTGACTATACTCATGGACAAACTCAACCAATCGCTGCACATTCTCCACCGGCGTCTGCGGCAAAATGCCGTGACCGAGGTTGAAGATGTGACCAGGGCGACCGACGGCATGTGCGCGGTCGAGCACCTGCTGGATGCGTGGCTGCAACTGTTCCCAGGGCGCAAAGAGCGCCACCGGATCGAGGTTGCCCTGCACCGCCACGCCCTCGCCGAGCAGATGCCACGCCGCGTCGAGATCGATGCGCCAGTCCACGCCGATCACGTCGCCGCCAGCGTCGCGGATCGACGGCAGCAGCCCGGCGGTGTCGGTGCCGAAGTGAATGATCGGAACGCCGCCCGCCTTTGCAATCTCGATCGCGCGGCGACTCCAGGGCAGCACGTGCGCCCGGTAGTCATCCGGGCTGAGCTGACCAACCCATGAGTCGAAGAGCTGCAAGACCTGTGCGCCCGCGCGCGCCTGCGCCAGCAGATACTCGCCGACAACGGTGCTCAGTTTCGCCATCAACGCGCGCCAGGTCGCCGGGTCGGACATCATCAAGCTCTTGACGCGCACGTGATTCTTGCTGCCGCCGCCTTCCACTGCATAAGCCGCCAGTGTGAAAGGTGCGCCGCTGAAGCCGATCAAGGGTAGTCCCCGGCTGTCTAGTTCACGCCGCGCCAGCTTGATCGCCTCCAGCGTGAACCAAAGCGTCTCTTCTGGCGGGCGCACGACCAATGCCCCCACATCGGTGGGTGTGCGCACCGGGTTGTCAATGTGGGGTCCCTCGCCTTTGAGAAACTCCAGATGCAGCCCCATGCCCTGCAGCGGCGGCAAGATGTCGGCAAAAATGATCGCAGCGTCGAGATCGAAGGCGTTGATCGGCTGCAGCGTTACTTCACACGCCAGTTCGGGCGTCTTGATAATCTCCAGGATCGTGTAGCGCTGCCGCAGTTCCCGATACTCTGTCATGTAGCGTCCGGCCTGGCGCATCAGCCAGACAGGCGTTGCGTCAACCGCTTCACGACGACAGGCGGCAAGAAAACGCGGCGGGCGTGCGGGATTTTGAGACTGGGCAGGTGGGCGATTGAGTGTGGTGTCTGTCATAAGTTGTTGCGCGTCCAATGATTAGCAGCAATCTGTGAACTATGCTTGGACCCACTTTGCGGCATCCTTTGCGAAATAGGTCAGGATCAAATCGGCGCCGGCGCGTTTGATAGCGGTCAGGCTTTCCAACGCACAGCGGCGCAAGTCAAGCCAGCCATTGCTCGCGGCAGCATGCAGCATGGCATACTCGCCGCTCACCTGGTAGGCGGCCATCGGCAGCGGATAGAGTTCGCGCAGGCCGGCCAGAATGTCGAGATAGGGCAGCGCCGGTTTGACCATCAGCATGTCGGCGCCTTCAGCCACGTCGAGCGCCGCTTCCTTGAACGCCTCGCGGCGGTTGGCCGGGTCCATCTGATATTGGCTGCGGTCGCCAAAGGTGGGCGGACTTTCGGCGGCCTCGCGGAAGGGGCCATAGAAGCTGCTGGCATACTTGACCGCGTAGCTCATGATCGCCACGTGCTCAAAGCCGGCGTCATCCAACCCGCTGCGGATCGCCGCCACCATGCCATCGATCATGCCTGAGGGCGCGATGATGTCAGCGCCGGCTGCGGCGTGGACAGCGGAGGCGCGCGCCAGCAGCTCACGCGTCGGCGCATCGAGCAGGTAGCCTTGGGGCAGGTGGGGGTGAAAGTGCAGTTCGCCCGGCATGTTGATGACACCGCAATGGCCGTGGTCGGTGTACTCACAAAAACACATATCAGAGATCACGATCAGCTCAGGCGCGGCGTCCTTGATCGCCCGAATTGCCTGCGGCACGATGCCTGTCGGGCTGTAGTTGTCGCTGCCCAGCGCATCCTTTGCCGCCGGAATACCAAAGAGGATCACGGCCGGTACGCCCAGATTGGCAAGTTCCTTTGCTTCCGCAGCAAGTTGATCCACGGAAAGCTGAAGCTGCCCTGGCATCGAGCCGATCGGGATGCGCTGGCCGCGCCCATGACGGACAAAGAGCGGCGCCACGAAGTCGGCGGGGGAGAGCACCGTCTCGCGCACCATGCGGCGGAGTGTGGCGTTGAGGCGCAACCGGCGCGGGCGCACTGCCACACCAGTCCCGTTGGTGGCGACAAGACCATGCGGAAGGGGCGAATCGAGTGTAAGCACAAAACCTCCTCCAAGTAAGAACCTTGCCGAAAGCTGCGAGCTTCCAGGAAGGTTGTCAGGATGACACCTGAAAATAGCCTGCCAGCGCCGCTACCAGCGCTTCCAGGCTTGGTTGCGGCGATACCACGGCGGGCGTGTAACCGGCAGCGAGCACTGTGCGCGCTGTGATCGGCCCGATGCACGCCAGACAGAGACCATGCAGCGCTGCCGGGTCGCCGCCTTCGCGCGTCAGCCGCTCCAGCAAGAAGGTGAAGGCGGAAGCGCTTGCCAGCGTCACGGCAGCGATTGCACCCTGCGCCAGCAATCCGGGCAGATCGACGCCGCCTGAGCCGCGCACAGTTTCGTAAGCGACGACACGCGTCACCGCAGCGCCGGTCGCCCTAAGCTGTTGCACCAGCACGTCACGCGCGCGCGCAGCCTGGGGCAGCAGAATACGGTCGCCCGGCTGCAATGCGGCTGCGAGTGCAGTTGCCAGCCCTTCAGCAACCTCCTCCGCTGGCGTCAGCGCCACGTCCAGACCGAGCAGGGCGCGCACCGCTGCGGCCGTCGCCGCGCCGACAGTGGCGACGCGCAAGCCCGCCAGTTGGCGTGGGTCAAGCTCCAGGGCGGCAAGTCGCGCCGCCACACTACGCACAGCGTTGGCGCTGGTCAGCACGAGCCAGTCGAAGTTGCCGCACGTCGCCGATTGCAACGCCTGATCGAGTGCAGACGCGTCGGCAGGCGGCGCAATGGCAAGACAGGGGTAGAGCAGCGGCGTCGCACCAGCCTGCAGTAGCAAGGCGGCGAGTTCCGGCGCCTGTTCGGCAGCCTGGGTCACAACAACCTGTCGCCCCGCCAGCGGCGCCGGTGAGCCTGGCGCCGTGACAGTCATGCCACCACCTCGCGCAAAAGTCGGGCGGCGCCCTGCGTCAAGGCCTGTGCAGCCAGACCTGCGCCCAGTGCAACGGCGTCTTTCGGGGCAGCGTCGCCGGTGACATCGACAAGTTCACGCCCATCGAGCGACGCCACGCGCCCACGCAAGTGCAGGCGCCCCTGGATGATGGCGGCGTGCGCCGCCACTGGCACGGCGCAACCGCCGCCCAAACCGCTGAGAAACGCGCGTTCGGCCGTCACGGCGGCGCGGGTGGCGGCGTCATCGAGGGGCTGCAACAAGCGCAGCAGCCAGCTTTCGTCACGACATTGCACAGCCAGCGCGCCCTGGCCTGGGGCAGGCAGCATGAGATCGAGTGGCAGTCTCTCGGTGACGGCGTCGCTGTGTGCGAGGCGTTCGATGCCGGCCGCCGCCAGCACAATGGCGTCGTAAGGGCCTTGTGGGTCGAGCGCTTTGCGGATGCGCGTATCGACGTTGCCGCGGATGTCAACCATGCTCAGATGGGGGTAGGCGTGCAGCAGTTGCGCGGCGCGGCGTCGGCTGCTGGTGCCGATGACTGCGCCTGGCGGCAACTTCGCCAGCGGTCGCCCACTCCGGCTGACCACAACATCGTGCACGTCGGCGCGCACCGGAATGGCGCCGATCACAACATCCGGTGGCAGCTCGGTGGGCAGGTCCTTGAGGCTATGCACCGCCAGGTCGATCTCGCCCCTGCGCAGCGCCGCTTCCAGCTCGGCAGTGAAGAGTCCCTTGCCACCAATCAGCGGCAAGGGCGTGTCAAGTATGTGGTCGCCTTGTGTGTGCAGCACCTCGGTCTCAACAACCAAGTCGGGCCACGCCGCTTTCAACAAACCGGCGACATAGTCCGTCTGCCAGCGCGCCAGCGCTGACCCGCGCGTGCCCAGGCGCAGCGCGACGATGTGTTCAGTCATGAGCATAGGCTCCGTTGCTGTAGCCCAGCGCGTTTACACCGTTGGACGGTATCGCGATCGGCTTGAACCACGCCGGGCTGTCATCGGCAGGCGGCGTCAACGCAAATAATTCACTCAGCGCCTGGGCGTAGGCGACGCCGTTGCCGTCGGCGGCCTGCGCCTTGAGACGTACAGTCGGTTCATGCAACAATTTCGCCACGATGCGGTCCGCCAGCCGCTCAACTTCCTGGCTGATGCGGTCGTGGTCGGGCGTGTGGTGGCGCAGGCGCTGCAGGGTGCGCTGCACCTCCTGGTGGGCGATGCGCTCGGCGTGGCGGCGCAGATCGACCACTATCGGCAACACCTGCCGTCCGCCCAGCCAGGCCTGCAACGCGGCCGTTTCCTCCGCAATGATCGCCTCGACCAGCGGAATAGCAGCCTCGCGCCGCGCCAGGTTGGCATCGATGCTGCTGCGTAGGTGATCGATGTCATAGCGGAGCACAGCGGGCAGCGCATCGATGGCGGGGTCAATGTCGCGCGGGAGCGCAATGTCGAACAGAAGCAGCGGTCGTTCCGCGCGTGCGCGCATGGCCCGCGCCACCTGCTCTCTTGTTAGTACAACGTGCGGCGCAGCGGTGGCGCTGATCACGAGATCAACGGCGGTGAGCGCCTCGTCAAGACGCGACCACTCCACGGCGCGACCGCCGACTTTCATCGCCAATTGTTCAGCGCGCGTCAGTGTGCGGTTGATGCAGAGGATGGAGGCGATGCGATGCTGTTGCAGCGCCGTCGCCGCCAACTCCGCCATTTCGCCTGCGCCGATGAGCAGGGCGCGACATTGGCTGAGATCGCCCAGCACCGCCTCGGCGTGGCGCACAGCGGCGTGACTGATGGAGGTGGTGTAGCTGCCGATAGGCGTCTCCGTGCGGGCGCGTTTGCCACAGTGGAGCGCCCGGTTGAACAGCTGCGTCAACATCGGGCCGCTGGCGCCGCTGGAGTGGGCGGCCGCCAGCGCATTGGCAACCTGCCCCAGAATTTGCGCCTCGCCGAGGATCAACGAATCCAACCCGGAGGCAACGCGCAAGAGGTGCTCGATGGCGGCGTCACCCGCCTTGACATAGACGTAGGTCGCCAGTTCGTCAGGCGTCATCTGTCGCTGACGGGCGATCTGCGCCTCGATCAGCGCGATCGCTTGCGCCGGCGCTGTGGTGATGGCGTACACCTCCAGGCGGTTGCACGTGGAGATGACGACGACTTCCTGCAAGACGCCCAGATTGGCGCCGGCTGCGTACAGGTCACTAGCGACCATCGGCAGCGCGCAGGCATCGAATGACAACTGCTCGCGCACGACGATGGGCGCCGTGCGATGGTTCAGGCCGACCAGCAAGATGGATATCGTTTTCGACTCGACGTTGCTGCCCATTTTCACGCCTCAACAATGTACCATGCAAGAGACAGAACGCGGGTGACGCGAATTGGGCGGATACGCGCCAATCATCACAGTGAAAACCGCGTCACCTGTGCGCTATCGCCGGCGTCAAGGCCGCTGTTGCCAGCGCCGCCAGGATTGTCACCATGGCTGGGCTGTCGTTGAGCATCGGCGGGCGCTCGACGCGCACGCCATATTCTCTAGCGATCTGTTGCACGCCGATGTCGATGTCGTAGAGCACTTCGACATGGTCGGCGATGAAGCCAATTGGCGCCACGATCAGTTTGTTGCGCCCGGCTTGCGCCAGCTCCACCATATAATCTTCAATTTGTGGCCCCAACCAGGGCACGCCAGTCTTGGCTGCACTCTGGTAAGAGAAAGTCCAGCGGTCGGCAGGCAACGCCAGTCTCTCGGCCAACAGTTGCGCCGTCTCACGTAGTTGGCGGTCATACGGCTCCCCGCGCTGCAAAATGAATTCAGGCAGGCTGTGAGCGGTGAAGACGACGAGCACATTGTCGCGTTCCGCCGGTGCAAAGCGTTGCAGCGTTGCGCGCACGTTGGCGGCGACGGCATCCAGGTAGTCCGGTTGGGTGTGCCAGCTTTCGACAAAATCGACGGCAAATGGCTGCCCCAGTTGCGCCAGTGCCTCATCGAGCCGGCGACGATAGGCGCCAATGCTCAAGCTGCTGTAGTGTGGCGCCATGCAGATGACAGCGGCGCGTTCGACGCCATCGGCAGCCATTTGCGCCACTGCATCCTTGATCCACGGCGCCCAGTGACGCATGCCCACGTAGACAGGCAGACCGAGGCGTTCCTGCAACTGGGCGGCGGCGCTTTGGGTGATGCGCAGCAGTGGCGAGAAGCCGCCGATCGCAGCATAGCGGTGGCTGATCTCGTCGATCAGCGCCTGCGGCGTTTCACGGCCGCCGCGAATATCGAGCAGATAGGCGGGAATGTCCGCCAGCGAATCTGGCCCACCGTAGGCCAACAGCAACACGGCTGTCTTCATGCGTTGGCTCCTTCGTTTTGCCAGATCGCCTTGCCGACAAAGAATGGCCCTAGCTTCTCCAGGTGCAGCGAGGTCTGTTTGGTCTTGCGCATGCGTTGCACGATCGACGAAAGTGGATAGAGTTCCGGCCCAAGCAATGCCACAACGAAATCATTGTCGTTTTGGTCGAGGCCGTAACACGCCAGGCGGATGTCGGTGCCATAGCCGGCGCGCCCGTAGGCATGGCCAATGCCGCCGTGCTCCATCAGAATCGTGCGCTGTTCCTGCGCTGAAAGTTGCTCGAAGGAGCCGGCGCGCCGCAGCGGGTACCAGATCGCCCACGGCCATTGCGGGTCGCACACCTTCTGGCGCGGCCGCGTGATCAGCATCCGCTCCAGGTCCTCCTCATTGCCCAGCGCGTAGGAGCGTCCGAACATTGTCAGTTCGGGCTTGCGCGTCAGGTGCAGAAAAGGCGGGCGCTGTAAGAAGGTGCGCAGCTCGCCGACAAAAAAATCAGGATTTTCGCTAAAAGTCAGCAGCGCCACGCCTTGCGGGTCGTTCACATCCAGGTAGAGCACGCTGCCAAAGGGCTGTGATCGCAGTGCATCGACCAACAACGCTGTATCCAGACAGCCGCCGAACGCATGGAGTTGCATAAACAGTCGCCGATCCAGCCGCACGATCTGTCCATCCGCCGTGCGTCCCTGCTCGCTAATGTCCAATCTCTCGGTGTTTGCAAATGGATGCGACATAATCTCCAGATTCTCAGTTTCAGTTGCGAGGAGCGACTGGCAAAGGGCAACGCGCACCTACGCCGTCCACTCCCTCAGTCTCTCAATCCCTCAATTACTCAATCTCTACTCTCTCATCTCGGCGCCTCGCAGCACCGCCGGCTCATATGTGCAGAACGGCTCCTCATCGAGATATTCATGCGTCATGCCGTAGGCGCGGGCGCGGCAGCCACCGCAGACGTTCTTGAACTCGCACAGACCGCACTTGCCGCCGAGCAGACTGGCGTCGCGCAGCTCGGCAAAGAGCGGCGACCCTTCCCAGATTTCACGGAAGGGCTGACGGCGGATGTTCCCAGCCTCGACGGGCAGATAGCCGCACGGGAAGACTTCGCCGCGATGGCTGACGAAGCAGACGCCCGTGCCGGCCAGACAGCCTTTGGTCATGGCGTGCATGGCGCGACGCGCCTCCGCGTTGCCAGGGTCGTCGCCGGGATGCCCGGCGTCTGGGTGTCCGCCTGGATGCCCATTGCCGCCGGCGCGTTGTTGGCGATGATGGCTGGCTGGGCGCGCGCGGAAAATGCCGTTGCGCCGCTCTTCCGCCTGACGTTGGCGCACGATGCGGAAGTAGTGCGGTGCGCAGGTTGCCTTCAGCTCGATGCCACCCTCCATCTCGGCGTCGTACATCCAATTGAGCACGTGTTCGTACTCACTGGCGGAAATCTGCTGGTCGGGGGCAATCTCAACGCCGCAGCCAACCGGGACGAGCAGAAAGAGGTGCAACGCCTGCGCCTCCAAGTCCTTCGCCAGCGCCAGCGTTTGATCCATCTGGTGAATGTTGTGGCGTGCGACGGTGGTGTTGATCTGGTAAGGGACGCCGACCTCGTGCAGGTAGTGCATTCCGGCAAGCGACCGGTCGAAGGCGCCCTGGCCGCGAAAGAGGTCGTGGGTGGCGGCGTCGGCGCCATCGAAGCTGATGCTGACGCGGCGGATGCCGCTCGCCTTGATCCGGCGCGCCACGTCGGCGTCGATCAGCGTGCCGTTGGTCGCCAGCGCCACGATCAGCCCGGCGTCGCTGGCGTGGCGGGCAATCTCGAAGATGTCGGGGCGGAAGAGTGGCTCCCCGCCGGAGAGCACGAAGATCGGGCGAGCAAACGCTGCGACCTGGTCGATCAGGTTGAAGGCTTCGGCGGTGGTCAGGTCCTGAGGGAGCAATTGGTCGGCGACGGTGATGCGCCGGCAATGGATACAGGCAAGATTGCAGCCAGCGGTGGTTTCCCAGAAGATCAGGCGTGGCGGTGGGTAGGCAGCAGATGTGTGCAAGGCGGTGACTCCTATTCGGCAAGTCTGCATGGCAATTGACCGGGAAAATAACGCTGTTCATCGAGTAGTCATTGCGTCGAGGCGCAGCAAACGCGGGAACTCACCGTCGTCGGGGTGGCAGATTGTGAATGCGACGCAAGTAAAAAAACCTCTTAAATTCTATGAAAATCTTAGTTAAGCATATATTTATTATTGAATTCTACGATACAACGGTTCGATCAAATGCGCAAATTGAGCATGCTTGCGGTCATCTTGTCATGGTCAGGATATTGTAGTATCGCCTGACCAGACCAACCTTGACCTTCAGCTTGCAGCGCCTGGCCAGATCAGCACCGCGCCGTGATCGTCATGGCGCGACCAGCCGCTGTACACACAGACGGGGGCGCTGGTCACCGATCGTTCGGTCCGCCCTGAACAATACGGCGACTTCTTGATCGGCGTCTTTGAGGAGTGGGTGCGCCGCGATGTAGGCCATGTGTACGTGCATGTACGCTTCGCCTGTCACGGCGGTTGCCCGAAGGATCGCTTTCTTCACACGCCGGATGGCGAGCCTGGGCTGAATTACCTGTGCGCAGGTTTCAAGCGTTTCTTTCATCACATCGATGCACCGATGCGCACGATGGCCGGGTTACTGCATCAGAGGCGTGCACCGGCAGAGATCATGCGTCTCTATCAGGAGCGCGATCGCCGCCTGGCTACCGCCTTCGCCAGCGCTGGCCGCAATGATCTCTGTCCATGTGGCAGTGGGAAGAAGTTTAAGCAGTGTCACGGGCGACGTTGAGCCTATTAGGTGCACCTAACGAAACAGCCGCCACTGAATACAGTAGCGGCTGTCGAAGTAGCGCATACGAGATTCGAACTCGTGTCTCAGCCTTGAGAGGGCTGTGTCCTGGGCCTCTAGACGAATGCGCCACGTCATCGTGTTCTTTATAATACACCCAGAACAGAAATCAATTCTACCTGGCGAGGCTGCTCCTGTCAAATCAGGCGGTGTTTCGGTCTATTTCACCTTTGGCGCAAGTGTTTGCGTTGTAGTCACCGTCTCCGGCGTGATATGGCGCCATGTCACGCCGGAGGCGGTGACCTACGATCAACGCAACGGGGACGTTTCCGCCAGGCGGTTGATGACTTCGCCGACGCGCAGCATGGAAACGGGTTTGGCCAGGTACTCATTGGCGCCAGCGTCGAGACAGCGTTCGCGATCACCGGGCATGGCCAGCGCCGTCAGAGCGACGATGGGCGTCGCCGCAATCGCCGGGTCGCGCCAGCTGCGAATCCGGCGGATCACGTCCAAGCCATCCATGCCGGGCATCTGGATATCGATGAGGATTACATCGGGGCGAAGTTCACCAAGCAGGTTGAGCGCCGTCAAACCATCTTCAGCGACGCGCACATCACAGCCGATGCTGCGCAAATAGTCAATGTACATCCCCATCATCGTCAGGTTGTCGTCCACCATCAGCACAGAGATCGGCTGGTTGCGGCGTGTGGAGCGTTGCTCGGCGGCGTTGCCACGACTCTCCAGCAGCGCCGACTCGATGCGCCGCACACCAGTGTTGCTGTTCCAGGGCAGGCTCAATGTGAAGCGGCTGCCCTCACCCACGCTGCTCTCTACGCTCACACTGCCGCCATGCAACTCGGCCATCCGTCGCACCAACGACAGGCCCAATCCTGTACCTGAGTATTGACGCGCAAGTCGGCCATCAAGCTGCGTGAAGGGGCGGAACAGCCGGGCAAAGTCTTCTTGTGCAATCCCGATGCCACGATCCCACACCTGGAAACGGACAACGCCCTCTTTGACATCGGCCTGTACATCCAGACCGAGTTGGCCGCCCTCTGGTGTGAACTTGACAGCATTGCTAAGCAGGTTGACAAGCATCTGTTTGAGACGACGTTGATCGGCTTCAATCTCGATGGATGTCAGATTGATGGTGAAGCCGACGGATTGGTGCTTTTGCTGCGCCATGCCCTTGATCATCTGTAGCGCCGCCATGCAGGTTTCATCAACCGAACAGGGCGCCCGGTAAAGCTGGAACTGACCAGCCTCGATCTTCGAGAGATCGAGGATATCGTTGATCAGGTCGAGCAGGTGTTGCCCGCTCTGTTCAATGGTGTGGACTGCGCGCAGTTGCTTCTCGTTGAGTGAGCCATAGAGTTGCTCACGTAGCGCCTCAGTGAGACCGAGAATGCTGGTCATGGGGGTACGGAGTTCGTGGCTCATGCTGGCCAGGAACTCATCTTTCAGGCGCGCCGCGCGCTCCAGGGCTATGTTGGCTGTGCTCAACTCGTCGCGGCTGCGGCGCAGAGCTTCTTCTGCCTGTTTTTGCAACAGCATATCGCGCATAATCGTGGAATAGTATTCCACAGCGTCATGACCATCGCGGTGGGCAATGATCACTTGCGACACGGGCACTTCGACGCCCTCAGCATGCAGAATTACGCTGTCGCCCGCCCAGATGCCGCGCCGCGCCGCCGTCGGGATCGCCTCACGCTCGATGATGCGCCAGGCGTCGGCAGTGTAGAGAGAACGCAGGGTGAGACGGGTAATGTCCACATCCGGACCAATGCCCAACATGCGCCGCCCGCCCAGATTGAGGTAGGTTAACTCGCCCTGCGGCGTCCAATTGGCGACCAGATCGGTCGTCGCCTCCAGAATTGCAGTTTGGCGATGCTGCGCCTGCTCCGCGCGGCGTTGTTCGGTGACATCGAGCGCCGTACAGACGACGCGGATCACCCTGTCGGCGCGTCGCACTGCTTTGGCGCGCAGGCTTACATAACCGTTATCACCATCGGCGCGCTGCAATTGAATCTGCAGTTCTTGAGTCTCCTCATCGTCGCACCGCTGGTAAAGGTCAAGGATATTGCTCAGATCATCGGCATGGACAAACTCGCTCAACTTGCCCAGCGGAAGTGTTGTCTGCTCCAGCGGAATGCGCAGGATGCGACATGCCTCTTCCGATAGCGTTGCCTCACGGCGTTCGACGTCGATGTCGATGCTGCCCAAATGGGCAATGCGTTGCGCCTCGGCCAGACGGGCTGTACGTTCAGCAACGCGTTGTTCCAGCGTTTTGTTCAACTCTTCGAGTTTTGCCTGTTCCTGGCGCACAGTGCGATAAAGCAAGGCATTGTTGACAGCCACCAGCACCTGCGCGCCAATCGCTTCCACCAGGCGCAGGTCGCGCTGGCTGTAGGCGTTCAGGCGATAGCTGAAAATCTGCACAACGCCGCGTACATTGTCACCCAGTTTGAGCGGCACGATTAGCGCGGCACGCGGCACATTGGGGTCTTCCTCCGGCACCTCGGTCGCCTGAATGGACTGCACGCTACCGGTCTTGCTGACATAGTAAGACGACTGGCTGGTGCGGCGCTGTGCATTGTAGTCGGTGAGGAGAATCGACTGCCCGGTGCGAATGGCAAGACTCTGCGTGCCTTGACCTGCCGGCGCCAGCTTGATCGGTGGGATCATGGCCACATCGAGTGCGTGACCGTCCTGCCAGGCAAAGAGACAGGTGATCAATTCGCTTTCCGGGTCGAAGGATGACAGGTAGAGCACATCGCAGTCCATGCGTTCTGCGATCAGACTGCGCATGGTTGGGAAGATGTGATCGAGATCGAGTGACCGCCCCAGTTCGGCGCCGGCGCGATAGAGGAGATCACGCTCCTCAGCGATTTGTTGTTGGCGTTCCCTGGTCTCCACGGCGCGGGTCACATCGCGGATCGTGGCGAGAATCAGCGCTTCACCCGTTGCGCGTTGCAACAGGGAGTACTTCGCCTGGAACCAACGGGTATCTTCCCGATACGCGTGGGGCAACTCCACCGTGAGAGAGACGCCGCGTGTGGCCACGCTGCGGATCAGTGCAGCATGGCGGCGCGCCTGTCCGCCGCCCAGGAGGTGCGACAGCCGCATGCCGGCAAGGTCATGGTCAACATGCACCAGCTTTTGCGCGGCCTGATTCGCATGGACAACGTCACCAGCGGTGGTGAGCACAAAGCAGGCGTCCTCGAATTCATCAAACAGCGGGCAATCGACGCACAACAAACGCCCAACGTCGGCGCGATGTGCGGAATCGGAAAGCGACTCGTCGTCAGCTTGTGGTCCAGTACGCTGTTTGTCTGCGGTCATCGTTCAACACCCACTTGTGTCCCAGGTCAACTCGCCAGTGTCACCTTTGGCCTACGCCATCGGTAATATCTGCTCAGGTGAGTAACACACTTTGGCGCCACGAAAGACCATGCCAAACCGATTCAGTCGAATCATTTCGCCTGCTTCCTCGTAGCAGTCATGCCAGCGCGCCAGGAACTCTGCGGTCGGGATATAGGTATAGTTCCCCAACGTCGACGGATCCATCAAGTAGACATTGTCTTGATCATAGCCAACAACGACCGCATAATGACCATCATCCCAGGCGTCAATATAGGCGTTTGCCAGACCATTTCCCCACGCTTGTAAGGCGACAATGACCGGGGCGCCGGCATCGATTTCATTATACAGTTGCTGTAGCGTCATTTCAGTGCAACAAGTCACATTGAGGCCACAGGACTGCGCATACGCCACCATCCTCCGATAATTCGTGCCCTGTTCAGGGTCAGCGCCCAACGTAGCCGCCAGTGCATCGTAGCGCACGACGATGCCGTAGTAGTGCAACACACTCTGTAGCGCCGCCACGCCACAGGTGTAGCCATCCGGCTGTCTCACCAGGGGCGCCCGGACCCGCACCGCTGCCAGTTGAGGATGGGTGTCGCCAGCGCGCTGCAAAGCGCCGCCCTGCGCGTTGGTTTCTTGCCGCAATACATTGGTCTCCACATAAATGACGATAAACTGACCCAAACGATACGCATGTCCCCTCATCCTACGCAAAGCGCAATGGTTGTCAAACCTCGGTGCACCCTTATGGCGTTCTGGCGGCATAATACATCATGATTTACTAGAAGTTGATGCTATCCAACAAAAGCCGGTTGCACATGTTGTCGGTTACAGAGTAATATCGACAGGTTGGAGTCTATTGCGCGACCTGTCACCGTATAGCTTGAATGATGACCATGCAATCCACTCAGCACTCAGAAATCCACTCCTCATCAACAGCCGCGCAGAGACGCGCCTTCATCGCTGGGATCGTCAGCGGTGGCGGGGTGTTGGCGCTGGCAGCGGTGAGCAGTGGTTGGCTGGCGACAGAGCGCCTCATCTCCGGATTCGCACTTCTCGCCGTGTTTCTGCTCATCGTATTGCTCGTAGGCTGGCTCGTGCTCTTGCGCATCCACTATCGCACCAATCAACGTGCAGCCAGCGCGCGCATGATGGCAGAAGAGCACCAAACATTTGCTGCCGCGCTGCAAGACAGCGCCCAGGCATTGACAGGTACGCTGGACCTGGATGAGGTGTTGGATCGCATCTTGAGCAATGTTAACCGCGTCGTTGCCCATGACGCCGCCGATGTCCTCTTGCTAGATGAAGCCAGCGGCGTCGCGCGTATTGCCCGCTCGGCGCAGACGCGCGCAGGCTTCGCCACCCACCCTCGTCTGTTGAATCAACCCTTCCCATTGAGCGAGTTCCGAAACCTCGCCGAGATGCAGCGAACGCTGGCGCCTGTCGTGATCACCGACACCGCCAGCGATCCGCGTTGGGCGCCCTTGCCTGAAGCAGCGTGGATTCGTTCCTCGTTGGGCGCCCCGATCGTCAGTCATAGGCGCGTCCTGGGCTTTATTGTCCTGAACAGCGCACAACCGGCGTTCTTCAATCTCGAACAGGCGACTCGACTAAGCTCCTTTTGCGACCAGGCCGCCATTGCGCTGGAGAATGCACAGCTTTACGCCGCTACTCAACGGGAGTTGGCCGAGCGGCAGCGCGCCCAACAGGAATTGACGCGCCGCCTGGCCGAGATGGAGTTGCTCAATCGGGCAATAGTTCATGCTGCCACGCTCGACATCACAGAAGCGCTGACCCTGATTTGTCGCGATCTGGCGGTGCATTTTGCCGCGCCTCAATCCGGCATTGCGCTGCTCGACAGCACCAGGCAGAGCCTCACCGTGATCGCCGATTACACACCTAGCTCAGCGGCCAGCGCCGTCGGAGCGAAGATACCTGTCCACAACAACCCCACCACCGAGTATATTCTGTCCGAACGCCGCCCGCTGGCCATCGTGGATGTGGCGCATGACGAACGGATGGCGCCGATCCGCGCATTGATGGAGGCGCGCCATGTCGTGTCGATGTTGCTGCTGCCTCTCTTTGCGCGCGACGACATCATCGGCACGATTGGGCTGGATTGGTTTGAGCCACATGTCTGTAGCGAGGAAGAAATCGAACTGGCGCAGGCGGTGGCGCACGCCGTGGGACAGACGCTTGACAATGCCCGCCTGTATCACGCTATGCAGCAAGAACTGGAGGAGCGTCAACACGCCGAGCTACGTGAGCGGCGCCAACGCGAATTCCTGGAAGCGCTGCATGACGTGTCGCTGGCGCTGGTCAGTTCACTTGATTTCGACGTGGTGCTTGACCGGCTCCTGGCTATGCTCGGGCGCGTGGTTGAACATGACGCTGCGAATATCATGCTGATCGCGGAGGATGGCGTCAGTGCATACGTGGCGCGCGCTGTCGGGTATACGCAGCCGGCGACGCCCGAGTTCCTCACCCTACATTACCGGATCGAAGAAACCTACACCTTGCGCACGATGCAAGCCACACGCCAACCGGTCCGCATTACCGATACGCACACCGACCCGCATTGGGTGCATATTGCAGGCGATGAATGGATACACAGCTATCTTGGGGCGCCGCTCATTCGACAAGGGGAGGTCTTTGGCTTTATATCGATTGACGCCCGCCACGCCAACTTTTTCACCGAGGAGGACGCCGTTCGGCTGCGTACTTTTGCCGATCAGGTGGCTGTAGCGCTGGAAAACGCACGCCTCTTTCAGCAAGCGCAACAGGCGCGCAATGCGGCGGAGGCTGCCAGCCGCGCCAAGTCGGTCTTTCTTGCCAACATGAGTCATGAAATTCGCACGCCCATGAACGCCGTCATCGGAATGACCAGCCTGTTGCTCAGCACGCCTTTGACGCCTGAGCAGCGCGATTATGTTGAAACTATTCGCACCAGCGGCGACGCCCTGCTGTCCGTGATCAATGACATTCTCGACTTTTCCAAGATCGAGTCAGATCATCTGCAACTCGATCGGCAACCCTTCCAGCTGGCAACCTGCATCGATGAAACCCTCGACCTCTTTGCTGGCAAAGCCGCGGCGCAGGAGACCGAATTGACCGCCTGGATCGACGACAACGTGCCGGAGTGGCTCGTCGGCGATATGGCGCGCCTGCGACAGATTCTCGTCAACCTGGTTGGCAATGGCGTCAAGTTCACGCGTGGGGGCGAGGTGGAGATCACAGCAACGATCGACGGCGACGCATCCGAAATGCAACTTCACCTGGCGGTGCGCGACACCGGCATCGGCATCCCGAGCGAGCGCATGGATCGCCTTTTCCAGCCCTTTTCCCAGGTCGATCCTTCGCCGGCGCGGCGCTTCGATGGCGCCGGGCTGGGGCTGGCTATCAGCCGGCGGCTGGCGCAACTGATGGGCGGCGACATCTGGGTCGAGAGTGAGGTCGGTCGCGGCTCCATCTTTCACTGCTGCGTTCGTGTCGACGCCGCCGACCGCGCGGACGCCGCCGCCGCGACCCTGTGGCTGGCGGGCAAACGCATCTGGTTGGCTGAACAGCACCTCACCACCCTGACCAATGTGACGCGGCGGTTACAACGCTGGGGAGCAAGCGTGAGCAGCGTCAACACGCCATCCGCATTGGCTGCGCTCATTGAGCACAACGCGGATGCGCCCGATGTGCTGTTGCTGGATGTGCGGCTGCTGGCGCAAGCGCCAGAGCTTGCCGGGAAATGGCTGGCGCAGCCCCAGTTGTGCACCTGTCCGCTGATTGCGATCATGCCAGTGGGCGCCGTTGGCGACCATCAACTGTTGCCGACAGCAGCGCGTTTACTGCGCCCGATCAAGCAACGTCAGTTACAGCAAACGCTTCTGCGCGTGCTGATGCCAACTGACGCTGCGGCGCCCAGTCCGAGCGCTCCCAGCGGTCTGGCTGCGTCTGCACCGCGTGTCGCGACTGTCAGCATTCTGTTGGTGGAAGACAATTTGGTCAATCAAAAGGTGGTGCTCAAGTTGCTGGAGAAACAAGGCTATCGCGCCGACGTAGCCAACAATGGTGTGGAGGCGTTGGAAGCGCTGCAGCAACACGCTTATGACCTGGTGTTGATGGATGTGCACATGCCCACAATGGATGGGATTACCGCCACCCAGACGATTCGCCGCGAGCTGCCTGCCGCACGCCAGCCGCGCATCGTGGCGCTCACAGCTGCGGCAATGGTCGAAGACCAGCAGGCGTGTCTGGCGGCGGGCATGAATGCGTTCCTCACCAAGCCGGTGCGCCCAGAAGCGCTGCTGGAGGTTCTTCAGGCGACACCGGCACGCACAGAATCCGCGTAGAATCGCTTACGCAGGCAAGGGGATGGTGATCGTGAAGGTGCTGCCTTCGCCCGGCTCACTGCGCACTGTAATCTGCCCATCTTGCAGTTCGACCAGCCGCCTGGTCAGCGCCAATCCTAACCCGGTGCCTGGAAATTGCCGCGTCAGTGCGCCGTCAAGTTGTTGGAAGGGCCGAAACAGCCGGGGGATGCCGTCCGGTGCGATTCCGATTCCATGATCCCACACATGAATACGCACCTGCGCCGCTGCTTCATCCTTTTCCACGATCACCCCAAGCACACCCTCATGTGGGGTGAATTTGATGCCGTTGCTCAAGAGGTTTAGGAATACCTGTAACCAACGACGTTGGTCGCCCTCCAGCATCAACCGATCGCAATTCGTCTCAAAATGAATGGTCTGTTTTTTTTCGGCGGCGGCGTCATGGCTGCGGCGCACCGCAAGGCGGGCAAGTTCAACGACGTCGAAATGGTCGTTGTGCAAGTGCAACTGTCCGGCCTCGATGCGCGATAGGTCGAGCACATTGTTGATTAGATTCAACAATTCGCGGCCGCTGGTTTCGATCAGCTTTAGCGACTGCTGTTGCCGGACAGTGAGCGGGCCATACACCTGAAACTGAAGCGCCTCCGCTAGCCCTAAAATACTGCTCAACGGTGTGCGCAGCTCATGACTCATCGTTGCCAGAAATTCGTCTTTGAGACGCGCCGCGTTGCGCAATTCCATATTGGCTTGCTGCAACTCATCGGCGTAAGCTTTCAACAGCGCTTCCGCCTGCTTCAACGGTGTGATATCGATGCCTACACCCAGGACCGCCGGCTTGTCGTGACCTGCCGCTGTGAAAGGAATCTTGATGGTTTGAAGTTGGTGCTCGCTGCCGTCGCAAAAATGGATGGTCTCCACCGGAATTTCCAGGACATCCTGACTCTTGATCACCTGCAAATCCTCCTGGAAGAAGCGTTTGGCCTCCTCGATCCAGGGATTCAGGTCGATGTCGCGCTTGCCGATCAGCTCTTCCACGGTCACGCCCATTGAAGCGGCGCACGCCCGATTGGCTAGAATGTAACGACCCTCGATATCCTTTGCGTAGATCATGTGGGGCACCAGATCGATCACCTGGCGCAACCGTTGCTCACTGGACGCAAGTTCCGCCTCTTTGCGTTGCCGCGTCGCAATTTCGGCTTGTAATGCCTCTGTACGTTCAGCAACACGCGCCTCGAGTGATTGATTCAGTTGGGCCAACTCCATCAAGGCGGCCTTGTACTCGGTGATGTCGCGACCCACGCTCACCAGGCCGATGACCTCGCCAGCAGCATTGCGCAGCGGCACCTGGGATGTCAGCAAGCAGCGTGGGACGCCATCGACGGTAAGCCACTCTTCTTGATTGATGACGGCTTTGCCTTCTTGCAACACCTGACGCTGTGTAACACCAAACTGCGCGGCAACTGCAGGTGGATAGACATCCTCGTCGCGTTTGCCCAATGCCTGGCTTTCGTCGCTCAGCCCCATGTAGTGCACGTCCACGCGATTGGCAAGCGTCTTGCGTCCCTCCGCATCCTTGGCATAGACCGAGTCCGGCAGCAGATCAATGATGGTGCGCAACAGGTGACGTTGCTGGGCCGCCGCTGCTTCCGCCTGTCGCTGCTCCGAAACATCGGTGACGATGCCTGAAGTGCGGACGTGCCGCCCCTGGTCATCGAAGATGGGCGCACCCCGGTCCTGCAACCAATGCACGGAGCCATCGCGATGCACCACCCGGTATTCGATATGAGTCGGCAGCCCCTGATGTTGCTGCGCCAGCGCCGCATGGACGATGGGGGCATCCTCCGGCGCCACCACCTGAAGAAACGCCCTGGGGTCCGCATATTGCGCCGCCGCTGGCAGATCGTACAGTTGCTCAAAGCCGCCGCTGATGTACAGCGTGCGCGCCTGCTGCGCATCGACCATCCAGAACACCTGCCCGCTGTGTTCGATCAGATGGTGTAAATCGAGGTTCTGTGCACGCAGAAACTCAAGCTGGGTTTCGAGTTCAGCGACACGATGTTCCAGCGCAGCAACCATAGTAGTGCTCATGCCTCCCAGGTACGATGGGGTTTTGCACCCGTCGTGCAAACAGCGATACAAGTAGGTGGCGCCGTCAACGATGATCGGCGCCGGCCAACTTCACAGCAGAATCACGCCATCTTCGCAAAGTCTTCGTCGCTGATCAGTGTGATCACACGGAAGGTTTCGGCGTAGGCCATCTCTTTGCCCTTCGCCGCTTGCGCTGACCACTGACGCAGCATCGGTTCGGGGTCCCAATCGCGCATCTGGCTGGTATGACAGCGCAGCGCCGCGATCTTGAGATCGATGGTGCTGGTGATGTTCACCCACGTGTCGCCGCCACCCCATCCTTCCACATAGACTTTGCGCACTTTATGAGCAGCCAGCCCTTCCGCCTCCAGTTCTTGGAAAAGGTGCGGCTGTCCAGCGGCCGGGAAGACGGCTTCCAGCGCAGCGCTGGCCGCTGCGCGATGATCAGGATGGTTGATGTAGGTGCTGTCGACAAACCAGACCGTGGGATCGCCGCAGACGACGACTTCGGGGCGGAAGCGGCGAATCTCGCGCACCAGTTTGCGCCGCACTTCCAGGGTGTTGACCAGCGCGCCATCGGGTTCGCGCAGGAAGATCACTTCCTGCACGCCAACTACGGCGGCAGCGGCGCGCTGCTCCTCTTCGCGGATGGCGGCGGCAGCCTCCCGCGTCAGCGTCAGGTCGGCGATGCCGACGTCACCGCTGGTCAGCAGCACGTAGGCGACTTCGGCGCCACCCTGCACCCAGCGGGCAGCGGTGCCAGCCGTGCCGAATTCAATATCATCAGGATGGGCGAAGATAAACATCGCCCGACGCGGAATGTAGACCGTAGCTGTTTCCGTAGCTGTTTCCGTAGCTGTTTCCATCGACAATCAATCACTTTCATTGTGCGCAACGCGCGGCGGTGTAGGCCTGCTCTAGGGTGGTAGTCACTTGATCGGCGGAGGCGCGCAGAGCAGTTGCAGCGTCTCCAACCGTTTGCTCCGCGTTCAGCCCATCGACAGTGCGGCTGAATGTGTCATACGCTGTCACCATCTCGGTGATAGACTGGTTCTGCAGCACTGTGTTGGCGCGGCGTGCGGCTTCGACCAGACCACCCATCCGCTCACGCATCC
>CZCA01000513.1_pt1 | contig 28904 bp, 22 predicted proteins | sample 591981 | NCBI WGS metagenome assembly CZCA01 (sample SAMEA3556810, study PRJEB10932) | anaerobic digester metagenome | reverse complement strand
GTTGTGCGGCTCGCCAGCGACGACTTGCTCGTCATCTGTTCTGACGGCTTTCCTGAGGCATCCAATCATGCCGGCGACCTCTACGGCTATGACAACCTGCTCCAGTTGATCGATGCTGTGCACACTCAGTCTGCCAGTGAGATTGCCGCTGCGCTCTCACATGCCGTCGCCGAATTTGCCGCCGGTTGTGAGCAATCAGACGATCAGACGATCATTGTGATCAAAGGTAAGGAGTAAACGATGGCGACCATCGTATCCAAGACCATAGTGCTGCCCACCGAGCTGGATCGCCTGATCGAGCTTGAGTCGATCGTGGCGGAAATGCTGGCGCATGTGCCCGATCTGCCGGAGCGCGAGATTGTGCAGTACAACGTGGTGTTAGCCCTCCATGAGTTGTGTGTGAATATCATCAAGCACGCCTATGCCGGTGAAAAACGCCAGTTCTCCGTGGTCTTTGATCTGATGTATGACCCGACGCGCATCCAGATCGACACATACGACAACGGCGGCAGGTTCAATCTAGACGCCTGGCAGTCACCCAATCTGGATGATCCGCCCATTCATGGCCTGGGCATCTACCTGATGCGTCAGCTCATGGATGAAGTCAGCTATGAAAGTCTGCCGACTGGTAATCACTGGCGGCTGGTCAAGTTGCTATCGTAAAACACAGGACGCTGCTCCCTTCTCGAACGACAGGCTGTCGCACGGATCGCCCGCATGCGTAAGGAGTGAATATGAATATTACTGTCGCTGAACAAGTCTATCGCACCGTTACCATCGCGATCAAGGAGCGCCTTGACGTGGTCACTGCACCACAGCTGAAGGCGGAGGTCGAACGGCTCCTCGATGAGGGCGTTGTCGAGTTTGTGATCGATCTCGCCGATACGCCCTTCATGGACAGCGCCGGCATGGCCGTACTGGTTACGCTGCTACGTCGTTGTCGGATGAAGGGCGGCAACGTCAAATTGGTGTGGCCGCGCGCTGAACCGGTGCAGCGCACTCTGACCCTGACTCGGTTTGACCATGTGTTCGAGATTTTGAGACGCTGATGGCGCAGGCTGACCTATGCAGAACGCATTTCCGTCCTTGCTAGAAGAGGCGCACAACTTTGAGATCGATCGCATCCGCATGTGGGTGGACGCCACCCCCACCGGTCTGCCGATCGTGGCGGCCGGCGTGCGCGCAGCCATCACACGCGCCCCTGAGATTGCCGAGCCAGAGACGTTGGCCGCCGAGGCGATAGAGGCGCTCCAGGCATATTGGCAGACCTTGAGTCTGGCGGCGCCGACAACCTGTCAGGTGTGCATCGCCATCGATCCAGTTGCTTGGAGCGTCACCATTGAAGTGGATGAGAGCTGGCACTGGACGCGGACGTACGCTGTCGTCAGCCCCGAGGCAGAACAGCAGCCCGGAGAGAACGACTCGTTGGGTATTGGTCTGTTTCTGGTGCGTCGGATCATGGACGAGGTCGAGTATTTCCCACAGCCAGGCAGCAATCGCTGGCGGCTTTCGAAGCGATTGGATGACGTTCCCTCGCTGCCTCAACCTGGCAATTCCATCACAGTGGTGAAGGTAGACCTGCCTGCCAGCTATCGCTACCTGAACGTGCTGGGCGAATGCATTGCCGCCATGCTGGGCGAGGACAGCGAGACTGCCAACGCGCTGCAATTGGCGACGCACGAAACCTGCACCAACATCGTCGACCACGCTTACGCCGGCGGCGGCGGCGGCCGCATTGAGGCGACGCTCACCCTGGATCGTCTGCATCGCACCTTCCTGGTGGAGACACGCGACCAGGGCGATCACACCTTCGACCTGACGCTGATTCCCGATCGCTTCGACCCGACGGCGCCAGTGATGCGCAGCCCGCTGCTGACGGGCAGTGCGCTTCTGTTCGTCAGCGCCACCCTGGTCAACGCCGGCAATTACCTGTTCAACCTGTTGATGGGGCGCTGGTTTGGGCCGGCAGCCTTTGCCGACATCAGCCTGGTCGTCACGCTCTTCCTGGTGATGTCCTTTATCACGGCAGGGTTACAGACGCCAGCAGCGCGCTTCGGTGCGCTCTACGCCGCCGACCATGACTGGCAAGGGCTGGCCGATGTGCGGCGTTGGGCGAAGCGTCGCGCTGCCTGGATCGCGGGTGGGTTGATGGTGGTGCTGATCTTGGGTTCGGGACTGTGGGCGCAATTCTTTGGCGCTGCCTCGAATTGGATGTTTGTGATTTTTGGCGTGTTCATCCCCTTCTACATTTTGCAAGGCGTCGATCGCGGGTTGCTGCAGGGACGCACGCGCTTTGGCTGGCTGGCCGTCACCTACCAGGTCGAGATGTGGTCGCGGCTCATCTTGAGCCTGGGGCTGGCTTTACTTGGTTTGGGCGTCAATGGCGCCGTGCTGGGGATCGGGCTTTCATTTGTGGCGGCGTGGCTCGTGGCGCAGCGTGTGAGCAAGGACCTGCCACCGGCGCAGATGTTGGCAGCAGACGTAGGCAAAGAGATCATGCTCTTCACCGGGCCGGTGCTGGTGGCGCAATTGGGGCAGATTCTCATCAACAACAGCGACATCCTGATCGTGCGCCGCTTTTTCGTGGCGGAGGAGGCGGGCGCCTACGCCGCGTTGGCGTTGATCGGGCGTATGGTCTTCTTTGCGACCTGGTCGATTGTCACTGCCATGTTCCCGATTGTGGCGCAGCGTTTCCGGCGCGGCGAGGCGCATCGGCCACTCTTCTACCTGTCGCTGGGTATTGTGCTGGGTGGCTCACTCTTGATTGTGATGGTGACGGCGCTCTTCCCGACGCAGATCGTGCAGGTTCTGTTTGGCAGCGCCTATCTTGCCATAGCCCCACTGCTCTGGGTCTATGCTGTTGCCACGATGTTTTATGCGCTGGCGAATGTGGTCATCAACTACCGCCTCTCAATTGGCAGCACCGGCGGCACTTATCTGGCCATTGTGGCCGGTGTGGCGCAGGTGGCGACGCTGTGGGTGTGGCACGCAACGCTGGCGCAAGTCGTGTGGATTCAAGTCGGGCTGATGGCGGTGCTCTTTATCGTGTTGATGGCTTGGGACTGGATCAGCCATCTCAAGGGAACGCAGCCGGCGCCAACACCGCTGGCTGAGGGGGCGACGGGATAAGGCGCCTGCGCCGCTACGAAGGGGACGACAATGCGAGACAAGAACATCGTTTTTTTGGGCACACACGGGCAGATGAATATCGGCGATGAGCTGCTGCTGGAGACCTTTCTCACCCAGCTCGGCGCGGAAAACCATTACTTTGTGAACTCCTACGACCCGGCGTTTACGGCCGCACAACTGGGCGCCCGCTTCCACGCTGAGGTCTTTAACACGGCGACCGAGCGCAGCAAACTGCTGAAGTATCTCTGGCAGGCCGATCTGCTCTTCTTTGGCGGTGGCAGCATCATCAAGGAACTCTACGCAACGACGGGGCGCAATGCTTATTCCACCTTGCTGATGGTGTTGGCGACTGTCACCTTCGCCAGGCAGGTGGCGCGCAAGCCTGTGGTAATGAGCAACATCGGCGTCGGCCCACTCATGACCGCGCGCGGCCATCAGCTCGCTGGCTGGATACTGCGCCAGGTGAATGTGCTCTCGGTGCGCGACCGCAAATCCTACGATACTTGTTTGCGGCTTGGTCTCGACCCGGCGTGCGTGCAGTTGGTGCCGGACGCCGTCTTTGCCAATTCGCCGACCGTCTTTGTTGACCACATGCCGCCGGCAGCGCGGCAAGTAGGGGCGCCGCTCAAGATTGCACTCAACCTTAACTTCGACATCGAGAATCCAGCCAACTGGGAGACATTCCAGCACAATCTGGCCGACGCACTGCATCGGCTGGCCGAGCGCCGCCCGTTGGAGATTCACACACTGCCGATGCAGTCGCACTTTAAGGCAAGGCACGACGCGTTGGTGTTGGAGGAGTTTCGCGCCCGCATCCCTGATCTCAACGTCATCATCCACAGCGTGGAGAATCACCGCGAGGCGGCGGCAGTGATCGCGGCGTGTGACCTGCTGCTGGCTGAGCGGCTGCACGCGCTGGTGATGGCGGCGATTCTGGGCAAGCCATTCTACGCATTGCTGTACGATGTCAAGGTGCGCGAGCTGGTGGAGGGGCTGGGGATGCGCGCCCACGCCATCGACATCAACCATCCCTTTGACCCGGCAGCGCTGGTGGAAGGGATCGAAACTGTGCTGGCTGATGCCGCAATCATCGGCTGTCATCTGATCGAACGCAGCACGACGCTGCGACAGGAGTTGGCAACCTATTTTGCGACGCTGGAAGGGCGTCTGCCCTGGATGAAAGCGCGTTGAACACGTGGAGCAGCAAGCTGGTGTTGCGCCGCAGGTGCAGGCTGTGGCGCCGGCCAGCGTCGGGCATTTGACGTTGAGCAGCCGCTGGCGTTGGAAGTTCCTGGCGCTGCCATTAACGACCAAACAACAGGTGCGCATCATCGCCATACTGGTGGCGGTGTTGTACTTCGGCGCTGGCTATTATTTTTTTCGTGGGGTGGCGGCGAGCATTCCCGATGTGTTGGCCGGCAAGGTCGTCATCAATGGGGACGAGCTGGTGCCCTTCTTCAACCCAATGAGCCAGTTGATCGACCAAGCGGCGGGTAAGTTCAATCAATTGACCAATGGTTACGAGTTCCGCGTCCGCTATGCCTTTCTCACGACGTGGATGCGCTACTACAAGGTGCTTCCTTTTGCCATCGTGCTGGTCATTCCTGCCATCACCTACGCCGGTTACCTGGCGGTCAGCATCTTTCTGACGGCCAGCTTCAAGCAGTTTCCGCCACAGATCGTCTACATCGCCAGCGCCAGCCCGGTGGCGGTCATTTTCATGATCATGACCTACTCCAAGGTCACCCACTTCTACACGCTGATTCTGGGCTTCAGCATGTTTCTGATTGCAGTGGTGCTGGTCACGTACGGGCTGATCTTTGCCGAGCATCATCCTTACCGACCCATGATCGCGGCGGCGTTGGTGACGCTCTTTAACCCGGCCGTGCACTACCTGATTCTCTTTGCCCTGTATCAGAGCATGACAGTGGGCGGGCTGATCTTGTGGGAGGGCATCCGCCTGCTGCGGTCGGGGTTGCTGCGCTACACCTTTGCGGTGCGACGCTGGGCGCCCTATCTGCATCCCCAATGTCTCTGGCGACAGCGCAACATGATTCTTGCCGCACCCTTCACGCGCGCCGTCCTGTCGATGGTGTTTTTGGGCGTCTTTGCGTTAGTGCCCTACGGTCTGTTTGTGAAATATGTGGCGCTGCGCGGGGTGCCCAATCTGTCGGAGACGGTGCCGGGCGACTTCTATTTCATCACCGATGCCTCAATTCCGTACAAGCATCTGCTCTCCTTCGACATGGCAGGCATCATGGACAAGATGATGACGGGCGATTATCTGGCGAAGGAGCCGCGTTATGCCAACATGGTCTACACAGCGACGACGTTGCTGCCGCTCTTGTGGCCAGCGCTGCGCCGCAATGTGTTTAATACGCCGGCGAAACGCCGCTTCCTGTTTGTCGCCTATCTGAATGTCTTTTTTGCGATGTGGGCGACGTTGGGCTACTCCGACCCGGCGTGGTTGCCGACATTCCACCGTACGATTGCCTTCATCAGCCTGTACGCCTATAACATGCAGTCTGCCATCGGCAACTTAATCTTGATGATCACGAGCACGATCGTGCAAGTGCTGCGCTTCCCCCACCGCTTTGAGCTGATTCTCTTTATGATGGCGTGCATCTTGATGCCGATTGCGCTGATCCAAGGGGTGTTGTGGGTGCAGGGGTGGTTGCGCCAGCGCATCACCCACCGCCGTCGCCTGATGCGGACGGCGGCTCAGGCGACGGCGCCGTTACTCATGCTGCTCTTCTTTGCGCCGATCTTTAGTAGCTGGCAGTACCGCGAGACTTTTCTCTCCGGCGATTTCCGCACCTTTCTGGCGCCGTATCCGGTGACGCCGCTCAAAGAAGTCAAGGATGTCTTGCTCAAGATGCCGCCCGGCAAAGTTGTGGTGTTGCCGCCAACGGAAACGGCGAAGGTCATCATCGACATCAACGGCGTCGAACACAAATTCATCGACAAGTTCCATCTCTACTACCTGGACCTTCCGAGTTACTACTACGGCCTGACCGGCGACTCGGACAACAAATTTGAATTCTTCTTGCTGCTGCGCGCACTCTACTACCAGCAGGATTGGTGGATCAACATTGCGCGTGATCTGCCCGTGCGCTACATCGTGGTCAATCGTGAGTTGATCGCCAACACCGTCGGCGGCGCCGAATATCTGCGCGAGATCGAGAAGGTGATCATCCCTGAGCTTGACCAGTTGCCGCAGTATCTGCGCCGCATCTACGAGAATGAATCCTACATCGTCTACGAGTTCACCGATCTGCCGGTGGCGGCGCGTGCACCGCTCTTCATCGACTTGGGCTGGGGCGATTTCATTGGCGCGCTCTCGCGCAATATCGATCTGTCGCGTTGCTACGATCTGCGCTACACCGTTGTCTCGGATGATCTGACCGACTATGAGAATCTGACCGTCTTGACTGACAATCCTCGGCTGTCGGCGCTCAATCTCTTTATCAAGGCGCATCCCGAAAACTTCTTTTCGCCCAGCGCCAATATCCTGGCATTCAACCCTGCGATTGTGCCCAGTTCTTACTACCTGTCGCCGATGTTCCGGCTGTTCCAATTTTTCTCTGACAGCAAGTGGAACCGTCTGAACATGATCACGCCTGGTCTCTTTGGCACGATCAAAGGCAGCTTCATGGGGGTGCCGCGTCCGACGACGATCCGCATCGACGCCAAATTTCCGACGGCGGGGACCTATCGCCTGCTCATGCGTGGGGCGGCGACTGTCAACAATGTGCGCATGGAAGCGCGCACGTTGGGAGTGGATCAACAGGTGGAGCTGCGCGCCGTTCCTGGCTTCCTTGATTTTTTCGACCAGCGCGAAGTCTTTTCGAGCAAGCGCAAGCCGTTGGATGTAACGCAGTACACGAGCGCCGAGTTGGAGCGCATGATCCCGACCAATGTTGTGGCGGTCAACAACCGCTATCAATTCATTGATTTAGGCACGGTAGAGGTTGCCAAACCAGGAACCCACACCTTTTATTTTGCCAAGCAGGATAGCAATCCCTTATTGATCGAGGGCATCCTGGCTTTGCCCGAAGCGACCTATGCAACGCTGACGATCCCGGAGAATGTGCGCGTGGTCAATTCCGTTGCTGACCTGGGCTGCCGGGGTTTGAAAGTGGAGGGAGGCAAACGATGACAGATGCACTTCATAATCATGCCGCCGTGTACGATGATCGAGCGACGCGCAGCGCCAGCGATGACCGCGCAACCGCGCCAGCGCCTGCGGATGAGAGCGGGACGTCGCCTGCGCCGCCGCGCCGCACCTGGTGGCGTCAGCCATTTTCGCCCTTGCGACGTGTGTGGCGGATGCGCCTGTGGCGGTCGCGGCTGGTGCGGCTGCTCTTTGCATTGGGTGTCTTGGCGATTGTGCTGGCGATCGTCGCCTTTGGCATTCTGCGCGTGTTGGGCGCACGCGACAAGATTGCCACACTGACGCTGCCCTTTGTGGAGGAGTTCACGACGGTTGACCTGAGCAAGTGGCTCACGCGTGAGGGCGTTTGGGTGCTGCGCCAGGATTCGCTGGCGCAGTTGGCGAATCTGGAAAAGCCGGCGCAACTCTATCTCCCTGCCAAGATCGCCGCTGACCAGCCCTATCACGTGAGCACGTATGTGATCTTTGGCGGCAGCACGCGCGCAGCCGGCGTCAACTTCAACGCACAATATCCTAACCTGACCAAACAACAGCATCAGGTGCGAATTGTGCGCCACGAGGCCACAGCCGCCGAAGCCGGTGCTCTGCCACCGCCCGCAATGGAGCTGGTTGCTGGCTACACGGATGAACAGGGCGTCTTCGTTCCTCAAGTCGCAGTGCCTTTTACGCTGGACACCGTGCAATACCGGCTGGATGTCTACGTGCTGGGCAACAGTTTCACCGTGCAACTCAACGGACAGACCCTGATCGAACGACGCCCGCTCTTCTACACCGGCGGCCTTGTCGGGTTTGTAGCCGAGGGGCCGGCGCGCTTCGATGCCTTGCGCATCACCACAGCCCAGACCAGGGAACCCGGTGAGCAAGTCTATGTGAGCGACTTTGAGCAGACGCCGGGAGGCGCCGGTTGGGTGCCGCTCGGTGGGGAATGGGAGATCAGCGAGGGCGAGCTGGTGCAGATCAACCCGGCGGCGCAGGATGCCGCCATCGGCTATGAAGGCAGCGCCTTCGAGAACTATGTCGTGCAGGTGGGCCTCCGGCACTTGATCGGTGTCGGCGGCGGCGTGCTCTTCAACATGGCGTCGCCTTACCAGCTCAATGGTTCGTACATTGTGCGCTTCTCCGAACAGACCGATTCCATCTTCTGGGGCTTTTTCGACGCCGCAGGGATGTTCACGCGGCAAGGCTATTTCGATATTGCACCGGCCGGCGTTGATACCCATACATTGGCGGTCTACGTCGGCGTCGAGAGCTACGATGTCTATCTCGATGAGCAATTGCTGGCGCGCAATATTCCCTACCAGGGTGCAACGCCAGCCACCGAGGAAGGGCGCATCGGCGGGCACATCGGTTTGATCACCTCGCGCAGCAGCGTGGCCTTCTCGCGGGTGGAGGTCTTCCCACTCTTTGATAATTCACAGATGAAGTTGCCCAAACCGCAACAGCTGCAGAGCAACGCCGCAGCCTCGGTGACGGCGACCGTGACCAGCGCCATCACACCCACCATCACCGCTACGCTTGCATCCCCTACCCCAGCGCCGACCAGGAGCGCGACGGCCGCAGTCGCCGCCCGCCCGCTAACGGCGACGCCCACAGCAGCAACGCCCACAGCAGCAACGCCCACAGTAGCAGCGTCCACAGTGGCAGCACCTGCAGTGGCAGCGCCCACAGCAGCGACGCCCACAGTGGCGGTGCAACCGCGCGCCACCGCATTACCGGCGAGCAGTGCAGCGTTGACGCCGGGCGTCGACGGCTGGCAACCTGTGCTGCGTGGCGACCTGAATGCTGCCGGCTGGCATCCGCTCCGTGGACAGTGGGCGTTTAGCAACGATGCTCTGGTGCAAAGCGATCCCAACGGGATCGATCTGGCGATCACCTTTACTGGCGCTGCGTTCCAGGAGTACACCTACAGTGTTGATGTCACCCACCGCGAGGGCAACGCGGCTGGCATCTTGTTCAATATGCCCTACACCGACCGGCTCAACGGCGCCCACATGGTGCGCTACTCTGACCGGCGACCGGGTGGCATCTTCTGGGGCTACTTCGATAATGGCGGGAAGTTTGTGGGTCAAGGGTACGCCAATGTCGATCCCCCCGCCGATGCGCGTCACACCTTGCGCGTCGTCAGCGGCGTCGAGACCTACAGCGTCTACCTGGATGATTTTCTGCTAGCCGCCGATCTGCCGCTGCAGCAGAACTTTGGCTATGTCGGTCTAGTGACAGTGCAGAGTACAGCGAGTTTCGAACAGATCAAGGTCGGGCCAGTGACGGCGCCGGCCCAACCCACAGCGACGGCAACGCCCGCTGCACGCGTCACACCATCTGCGCAGATAACACCCACAGCCAGCACGCGCGCTGTTCTTCGCACTTTCCCTGAACGCCGGGTGATCAGCGGGCGGTGGGAACTGGATGGCGATCTGCTGCGACAGACCGCACCCGATCCTGGCGACTATATCCTCAATACCGGGGTAACGGCAGCCACCTACCGGATCGAAGCTGACATTCAGTTGCCTACAAAGCCGGAAACAGGCGCCGGTTTTATGATCCACATGCCTGAGCGCGGGCGCAGACACGGCGCCACGATCGTGCGTTTCACCAATGGCGGCGACGGCCTCTTCTGGGGCGTCTTCGATGCCACAGGCGCCTTTGTTGGTCGGCGAGCTGTAGACATCCCCAACAAGCCTGAAGGTGACAATCTCTTTCACCTGGCGATCGATGTGCGCGGCGCCGCAATGGACATTTGGGTCGATGATGAATTGATCGCCGCAGATGTGATCGTGCCGCGCGGGGAAGGGTGGATCGGCCTGGTGACGCATGGCGGCCCGGTTACATTTAGTCAGTTGCAAATCTCTCTGGAGGAGGCGACGCCATGAAATCTGGTGCGTTGGACATGCCTGACTGGAGCATCTTGGCGCAGCGTGCGCGCCACGCGACAATGCGTCTGACAACAGCGATGCACCGGCTCGACTGGGTGCTGCTACCCGTGCTGGCATTCGCTTTATCGCGCGGTCTGGTCTTTGCGGTCGGTCTGATCGGTGACACCTTCTTCGAGACCGACCCCGGTCATTGGGTGGCAGCGCCTGACAGTCCTTTTCTGAGTATGTGGGCCAAGTGGGATAGCCAGTGGTATGTGCAGATCGCGCGGCAGGGCTATTTTATTCGGCCAGGGCAACAGAGCAATGTCGCCTTCTTCCCGCTTTACCCGTTAGCCATGCGCATCGTGGCGCGCATCTTGAGCATCGATGTCGTCTTTGCTGGTTTTCTAGTTAGCAATTTTTGTTTTCTAGCTGGACTCATTTTTCTGTACAAATTGGCAGCGCTAGAATTGGGGGATCGTGCGGCTGCCCAACGCACGATCTTCTATCTGGCTTTCTTCCCGACGGCGTTCTTTTTCAGCGCCGTTTACACCGAAAGCCTCTTTCTGGTGCTGACAGTGGCAACAATGTATTTTGCGCGCACGCGCCACTGGTTGTTGGCCGCGCTCTGTGGCTTGCTGGCGTCCGCCACCCGCAATATCGGTGTGCTGATGTGGGGGCTTGTGATGTGGGAATGGCTGCGCGCTGGCGGCTGGCGCATCACCACCATACATCGGCGCAAAAGCTGGCGCAGCCTGTGGGTGTATCTGCGTCGCCGCTGGGATCAACCGCTGATCATCGCGATGATTCCGGTGGGGTTGCTGCTGTTCATGCTCTTTCTCAAGCAGAGCTTTGACCGCCCATTCATTTTTATTGAAATTCAGTCAACGTGGAATCGTGAGAACATCGGCCCGCTGGCTGTATTGATGCGGGATATTCCTCGCATTTTCGATGTGGAGATCAAGCGTTGGTACTTCACCCACGTCTTCAACGTGGTGTCAACCTTGCTGGCGTTGAGCATGACCCCCTTCATCTGGCGCAAGTTGGGGGAAGGTTATGCGCTCTACGTACTGATCTTGATTCTGGTGCCGATCACTAGCTCGCTGGGCAGCGTGGCGCGCTATATACTTCCGCTGTTTCCGCTCTTTATTGTGCTGGGCTGGTGGGGGCGCCGCGCCGCCGTCAATCATACCATCCTGAGCACGTTTGCTATCTTTCTAGGCTTGTTGACGGCCATCTTTGTGAATTGGATTTTTGTGGCGTGACAGCGCGCCGCACACCCCTCACTTACTGGCATCGAAGTGCGCCGGCTCCGTGATGATTGCCTGCACCTCTGGCCCGCGCTTGCCAGTCACCAACCGCCCGGTGACGACTTGCGGATCATGTTGGAAGACCAGCAGCGCATCCGCTGCCATTGCCTCATGGCGTAGCCGCCGCTTCGTCTCGATGCTTTGCATTGGCAAGATGTCGAACGACGGCACCCACGCCAGCCGCTGCAAATGTACCGCCCAACAAGCGGCGTCGGTCAGGAACAGCAGCCGCTCACCCTGGCTTTCCACCCACACCACCTGAATCGCCTGCGTATGTCCGGGCGCGATGTCGGTGCGCACGCCCGGCGCCAGTCGCTGTGGCCCGTCGACGATCTCCAGTTGCTTGCGGTCAAGCAGCGGGCGGAAGTTGTCAGCGACGTAGGTGGCGGCGGTGCGCTCATTCGGGAAGCTGGCGTCGGCCAGGTCGATGCGCTGCCCAATGTAGCGGGCGCGCGGGAAGGTGGGCGCCAGCGCACCATCTGCATAGCGCGTGGCGCCGCCGATGTGGTCGCCGTGAAAGTGGGTAAAGAGTACGATGTCGACATCTTCAGGTTTGTAGCCGACGCGCGCCAACTCCCCAACCAGTCGCAGATTGCGCTCGTCCATGCCCATCCGTTCACGCACTTTGGGGGGGAGCTTGTCGCCATTGCCGACATCGACCAGGATTAGCCCGGCGTCGGATTCGATCAGCAGCGAGCGCGAGTCGCACGGCACCTGGTTGATCGCCGATGGCTCAATGACCTCTTGCCACATCGTGCGTGGGATCAACCCGAAGAAGCCACCGCCATCAACATAATGTAGGCCATCGCTCAAGATATGACAGCGCAGCGCGCCAATCTGAAGTGTATATGCCATGATAACCTCACAAGTCAATCGTCAACGCCAAATCTCATACATCAAACGTCAGGCGTAATCCACGATGCATGCTGGATAATGAGTGACGCATGACGCGTGATATCTGCTTATTGCCCGCGCAGACGCAGCAGGTCGGCGCGGAGCACTTGCAACATTGCCTGTGGCGCCATCTGTCCGACCGCGGCCACGAAAGGCGTCATCCCGCTGCGATCCAGCCAGAAGATTTCCGGCTGCGGCCACAAGGCAGCCGGCCATTCGCCACTCACTAACTGGAGCGGCGGCCAATCATCCAGCGCCGCAGGTCGCGTCTGTGGCTCACAGTAAACCATGTTCAGGCCAGGCTGCCCAGGCTGCGCCCAAACATGCAGCCACCACGCGGGCGCACAGTAGAGGCCATGCAATGCTGGCAGGCCGTGGATCTCCATCCACGCCTGCACCAACTGGGCAAAGGCGCTTTCCTGGCTGGTGATGTGACCTGGCGGCGTGATCCAGCGACTTAGCTCGCGGAAGCCGGCCGTGCGGCGACTCAGCCGCCAGTAGTGGAAGGTGCATGCGCGCGCCAGTGCACTCCTTTGCAAGGCGCCTGGCGCCGGTTGCACGTTGGCGACGGCCTCCACAGCGCCGCCACCGCTGGATTGCATGGCTTCCGCCACATGCGGCGCCGCCCATCGATTCCCCGCATAGACAACTGCCGGGCGCTGCGCCGGGGCCAGTCGTGACAGCGCCTGCCCCAGCAACCGGCTCAACTGAACCAGCGCCGGATGCGTCGCCGGGTCAGGATCATCGAAGCCGCCGACAATGATCAGCAGGTCGGGCGCAGTTGTCACGAACGCGTCGCTCAAGGCTGTTGTGTTGAGATCGGCGCCGAGCACGGTGTAGCCAATCACGTGCGCCGGGCTGCCTGTTAACGCCGCGTAGGCAGCGGCCATGCTCTGTGTCAATGACAACCCGGCGAGCCAGACGCGCACGTGTGGGCGTGGGCTGGCGGCAATGGCGATGTGTTGCAGTGGTGGCACGCGCACGCTGTCGTCGCTGGCGATGCGCGGGGCAGCGCCAGCGTCATCGATCAGGTTGCGGCCCAGGCGCTCGCCCAATTGCCGGCACAGATCGAGACCGATGGCAGCCAGGCTAACTTCCTTGCGGCAAGGCAGCGCGTGCCAGGCCGCAACGCGGTAGGCGCCGCCCACATCTTCGAGCAGGCAGGCGCGCAGCGCACCTAGCTCGACGCCGAGGGCAAGGATCGATCCGTTGGCACCGGTGGCGCTTTCCATGCAGTTAAGCTCCTGTGATCATGCGCCACCATTCGGCGAGCGTTGCGCCGATGTCAGCTGCCTGGAATTGTGCAAGCCAACGGGTGAGTTCGGCAATGAATAGGGTGAGCCGGGCGGCAAACAAGCGAGCAAAGAGTGCACCCGCCGCCAGCCAGACTGCCCGCTGCCCGATCCAGACCCAGCCGCGCCCCAACCGCTGCACCCAGCCCGGTTGATGCCGTAGATGCTGGTCGGCGTCGAGCACGAAAAAGGTGAGTGCGGCAGTCGTGAGCAGCAACGTCAGCGCGCCGGAGATGAAGACGGTCAGCTCGCTGCCCCACTGCAGACTGCTGCGTGCAGTGTACAGAAATTGCGGCGCGAGCGTCCCTTGCATGGCGCCAACAGCGGCGACGGCGACGCCCAACGCCACCAACGCCAGCGCCGGCACAGCGCCGAGCGTGCGCAGCGCGCGTTGCCACCTACGCGCTGTCGGTTGGGGGCGACCTTGTGCAAAGATGCGTTCCAACCCTGCTATTGCCAGGATCGCAGCCAGGACAAGCGGCGTCCATTCCCACGAAGCCGCTTGTGGATTTGCGCGCAGGGCGGCGACAAATTCCAGCGCCAGCATGCTCTGCCAGGTGACGACGGCGGCGTAACCCAGCCCGGCGCCAACGAGTACGTACTGTGCAAAGCGCGCCAGCAAGTGATCGCCAAAGAGCGCGCTGAAGATCAGAAGTGTGAACATAAAGCCTACCCACACTCCGGCTGTGTTGACCCACTCTGGCGACAAGCCGTTACCCATCTTGACGCCTCCCGGTTAGCAGCGCCGCCAGGTTGCCCAGCACGATGATGGCCAGAAGCGCCAACGCGCCGTAGCCCTGGCCGACGAGCTGGGTGCGCAGTGACCGCACGGCGGCGGGCGGCGTCTCCCCCAGCAGTTCATAGTAGTGATAGGCGCCGTCGTAACCGCTGACCAGCCCGACCAGTTGCCCGCTGTCCAGGAAGGGACGCAGCGGCGGGTCCGCGCCGGCGGAGGTGACGGCCAGCACCGGGGCGCGGTTGACGGGTGCAACCTGTTCTAGCCACTGCTGTACATCCTCGGCCTGCGCACCGAAGATGACCGCCAGGTCGGCGCGTTCTGCGCTCAGCAGCGGCAGCACCGTGACGCCGCCGGGCAGGAAGCGCACTGCCAGCGTGCGGTGTACACCGATGGCTGACAGGTCGGGCAGACGCTCCGCCTCTACGGCGGCAAAGACGCGTCGCGCCGTAGCCGGGCCGTTGGGCAGTAGCGAAACCACATCCAATGTTACGTCGCGAGCGAGTAGATGGCGCAGCACAGGCGCAGTCACCAGCTCCATCTCGCCAGCGGTGGCCGGATCATACGCCCATAGCAATTGCACGCGCGCACCTTGCTGTAGATGATCTACGGCCGCAAAGCCACGGTCGACGCCCTGCCACAACATCGGCGCACCCGCCGGCAGCGGCCAGCCGCTCCCCAGTAGCAGGGCAACGCTCAGCCCAAAGCTCAGAAAGAGCACAGGTAGCCAGAGTGACCGCGCTGGCGCCGGGCGCAGCGCCGGGCCGGGCGCCAGCATCGGGTCTTCGACTAGGAGCGCCCGCACGCGACGTAGTTGCTCAGCGCTAAAGGGCAACTCCGGCGCGCCGGCTGCGTCGCTGGTTGGCGCATCGTCTTGTGGCATCACCGCCACGCGGATCGGGTCGAGCAAGCCCTGCACCCCGCTCACTAGACGGGCGGCCGGCGCAGGCAATGGCGGCAGCGCGTCGAGCGCCGCCAGGTCCTCTTCGTCATCTGCATAGGGCGCGTCGTCGGCGCCAAGAAAGCCAGGAGCAAGCCAGGGTTGCGCAGGTGATGCACTTTCCGATGCCGCGTCGCCTGGAGCTTCGGGAGCCGCTCCTACGGCTGGATCGACAGGTGGCGGCGTCTCCCCGCGCAGGTCGGCGCCACACCGATTGCAGAAGTTTGCTCCAGTGCGATTGGGTGTGCCGCAGTGCGGGCAAAGTGTGGCCCCCATTTACAGTCTCCCTGTCAGCAACCGCAGGCCGACGACCAGCAACGCCAGGCTGCCGCCCAACAGCACGCCGCGCAGCGCCGCCATCACGGGGACGTTAAGGAACCAGTTCGCGACCCCTGTACTGCCTGGCGGCAACCATGTGGATATGAAAGGCGTCTGTGCTGCCAGGATCAGCAGGAAGCCGGCTAGCAGCCAGGCGCTGCCGCGTCGCCCGATGCGCAGATATTGAAAGGCCGCCGCCGCCATGAAGAAGACGAGCAGAGCGAAGAGCGCTGCCTGACCAGGAGCAATCACGGCATCGAAAATCCATTCGAGGAGAGGGCTGGTTGCACCGGCCGGGTTGAGTAGGCCGGAACTGACGACGGCAACCAGCACGGCGACCAGCACCAGGCTCAACCCCCAGTCGCGCTGACCGAGCGCAATGCGACGGATGTGCAGCCAAAGGACGTTGATGATGCCTAACAGTAGGGCGACGCCGCCAAGCAAAACCGCCCATGTGTAACCCGTGCGCGTGACCGTACTAAAGCCTGGCCAGCCAGGCAACCGCCCTAAGGCTACAAAGACCAGCGCAACGACAAGTAGGATTGCGAACACCCAGTTGGTGCGCACCGGTGGGCTAGACATGCGGCGCCTGCCTGTTAAGCGAAAATGGCGGCTTGGACAGCGGGCGAAGTCGCGTCGCTGCAACGGCGGAGATGCAAGACGGCTGCGCGGCGCTGTGGAGCGTTGACCGGGGCTGACCGCGCTCTTCCTCTGCACAACTATTCTGACGCCGCGCCTCTGCAATGGCAAGCGTTTCTCTGTCGGTTTCCCTGATGTTCTTGCAGTAGATTGTCATCATGTTTACGCCAGCACTGCAATCAGGAGGAGCGCCACTGCCATGACCAGGCCTGCCCAGGCCAGCCAACCGTCGCGCTCGCCGTGTGTGGAGAATCTCGCCAGCGGCAGGCTCTGCCAGGGTTCCGGCGCTGCAGGATTGGTTTCGGGTGCAGCCAGAGGCTGCGCCCAGGGTGGCAACTGTTGGGGGCGCTGGTGGTAGGCAGCGCGCCGCGTGTCCCAAGTGGTCAGCGCCGCCAGATGTGTCGTTATGTCGGGGGCGGTGTAGGCGGCGGTGGTGGGCGGCGTCTGCGGCGGTGCGCTCGCCGCGCGTGGATGCCAGAGCGCCGCCAACCAGAGTGGGCTGACGCCGCCTGCCGTCACCAGCGGCAGCGTCAGGTCTTTGCGTCCGGCGTCGAGCAAGGCAAGCGCTATCACCGCTGCCTGCCCAGTCAGCCCGTCAGCGGGCGCACCAATGGTGTAGACTGGCGCTTCGCCGGTTTCCAGGCTAAGATCGAGCATCTCGCGCCACGCCGTGGCGATGCTGTCAGGGCTACGACCCTGGTTCATGCGCGTTCCTCTCTTGTGTGCCGTTCAGACTTCCATGCCATCCAGGTCTCGTCGGCAGCCTGGATCAGGCGCCGCCGCCAGGTCGCAATGGCATCCGGATCGCTCAACCGTTCACCCCATGCCCCTACTTGCTCCACTCCCAACAGACTGGCCAACGGCGCGATGGCGAAGAGCAAGTGTCCAGTAACAAAGTAGAGCGGCTGCAATGCCGTCAGGAACAAGAGCGCGGGCAGTGCTAGCTGGCGACGGGCGATCGAGTCGAACATAGGTTGATGGCCTGGCGGATGAGACATTCGCATAAGAATCACCTGCATACTTGGCGCCGGTTGCTGAATGGCGTCATTATAGGATGCAGCCAGAAAAAACGGAAACACTGGCGGCGATAAAGGATGAGGTGGCAGGACGCCCAAGCGTCCCGTTGTTGACCTGCCTGTTTGCGTCCCTCACTTCTCGTCGCTCGCGTCTTTCATTACTTTCACGCCTCGTGACAAGTCAATTGCGCCGGCGCAGCTCGGTGAAGCCCTCACCCAACGCCTGCTGCGTCATGCCGATGACGACAAAAGCGTGTGGGTCGTGGGTGGCGACGATACGCTTCAGATCGCCGACCTGGGGACGATAGATTGTGCACATAACAATGGTGCGCGGCTCGCCGGTGTAGCCACCAATTGCTTCCCAATAGCTCACACCGCGCCCCAACTCGGCGATCAGCGCCCGTGTGATAGGTTGCGGCCGCGTGGTGACGACCATCGCCGTGCGCGCTCGGCTCGGCCCTTCCAGCACGAAATCCGCCGCCTGCCCGCTTAGCAGCAGTGTCAGCATGGCGTAGAGCGCGATCTCCCACCCAAAGATCACGCCCGCTGCCAAAACGATGGCGCCGTCAACGAAGAGGTAGATTTGGCTGAGCGACAGCCCCGTCTTGACCTGAATGATGCGTCCAATGATGGCTGTGCCGCCCAGTGTGGCGCCAGCCAGATAGAGCAAGCCGCCGCCGATGCCGCCGACCAGCCCGGCGTAGATGGCGCTAAGCAAGACATTGTCGGTGATCGGCCATGTGGACAACACCGCAGGCAGATAGCGATCAAAGAGGCCAGTCGTCACCGTGAAGATAAACACAGCCAGTGCGGTCGAAAAGAGGAAGCGCCAGCGCCCCAGCCAAAAGAAACCCACCACAAAGAGCGGGATGTTCATGATCAGGTATAGCATGGCGACGGGCCAGCCGGTAAAGTGATTGATGAGAATGGCGATGCCACTGACGCCGCCTGCGGCGATGTTGTAAGGCACCTGGAACAGGCTGAAGCCAGCTCCTGCCAACGTCGCTCCAATCAAGATCAACATAATGCGCCACAGCTCATTCAGAAGGCGCGGCAGATGCAGATACTTCATGACAACCTCTTGCTTTCCATGCGGATTCTCATTGATAAGACAAAGTTTACTAACCTAGAAGGTCGGTAATTTCAATCAATGTGAGCAAACTTACTCAAAGTAGTTGACAAGCCTTCGTGAATCTGATATAAATAAATCGCCCAATCGTAACATGTTTAGTAAACAGTGACCACAGACGTGCCGTCAGTTGTTGCTGTTCGTGTTTTTGCCAACACAATTCATCCCAAAACTCACTTTCGGTCATCGTCATGGCCAGTGCGCGTAAGATAGCAAAAGCAGCGGGCGTCTCGATCGGCACCGTGTCGCGCGTCCTCAACAACAAGGCAGGCGTCAGTGACGACACACGGCGGCGCGTGATGGAAGTCGCCCAGAATCTGAATTACGCATTGCCCAAACGCCTGCCGCTGTCGATGACAACTGTCACGCACATTGGTTTGTTGGTTAAGCCGTTCTCGGAGACGAGCATTCTAGCAAACCCATTTTATGCGGATGTGTATCACGGCGTCGAACAGGCGTGCAGCGATTATGGTATTCAGCTGGCGTTCAATGTGCTGGACATTGCCGATGAGCGGCTGCGCAAGCTGCCGACGTTGCTGAGCGACGAGCGCATCGGCGGATTGATTTTGATCGGCGCCCTGCCACGCGCTGTTGTCGAAGCGCTGGGGCGGGCCAGCAGCGCCCCGTATGTGCTGGTGGACAACTGGGCGCCAGACCTGCCTGGTGACAGCGTCATGTTGGACAACGTTGGCGGAATGTCGGCAGTTGTCGAACATCTGATGGCGCAGGGTCACCGCCAGATCCTCTTTGTCAGTGGGCCGGAGCATCCCAGCATTGTGGAGCGCCGGCGAGCATATGAGGAGGCGCTTACCCGACAGCATTTGCAACTGCAGGTGATCGAGACGCCCGATCTGGGCATCCGCGATGGCGAGGTGGCGGCTGATATGCTGCTCGAAAATCATCGTGACGCGACGGCGGTGGTCTGCTCCAATGACATGCAGGCGGTGGGCGTGATGCGACGCCTTGTGCAGGAGGGCATCCACATTCCAGAGGAGATGGCGGTCAGTGGCTTCGATGACGTGCAGATGGCGAGTTTTGTCCAGCCGGCATTGACCACTGTGCACGTCGATCGGGCTGCCTTCGGGCGCCTGGCGGTTGAATTGCTGCTGGGGCGCATTCATTCCCCGCAGCGTCCACCGGTGCGCTGTACGTTGGGCGTGCAGTTGGTGGTGCGTGCATCCACGAATTACCAGCGCATGTCACCAGTAGCGGGCAAAGTTGTCGCAGCTCGGACTTGATAGATGGAGGTTTTTGGTGGCTACGCGTGAGCGTTGTCATCCAGCGCGCAGTCACGGAAGGAGGCGCCAGACACATTCAGGCACAACACACGTCGATTTTTCTCGCCCAGATTCGTTCTCTGTTTGTTCAAACGCCAAACCTATACGCTTGAGGAGGTAAAGATGAGAGGTCGTTTTTCCGTTTTCATGTTACTGCTGATGATCGCCAGCCTGGTGCTCTCGGCTTGTGGCGGCGCCGCGCCTGCTGCGCCACCCGCTGCTGAAGCGCCTGCTGCCGAAGCACCTGCCGCCGAAGCGCCTGCTGCCGAAGCGCCTGCCGCTGCCGAGGCGCCGGCTGACGCCAATGCCCTGCCCCGCAACGAGACGTTGTACTTCAATGGTTTCCAGTGGGGGTCAGTCGTTGGGTGGAATCCATACTCTAGCAGCAACAACAACGGCATGGCTATCTCACAGGGTGACAGCGCCCGCGTCACCATGTTTGAGACGCCGTATCTGTACAATATGCTTGACGGCAAGCAATACCCTCTGCTGGCAGATGGTGATTACCAGTGGAACGACGCGCGCACAGAAATCACCTTCAAGTTGAAACCGGCGGCCAAGTGGAGTGATGGGACGCCCGTGACGGCCGAGGATGTCGCATACACCTGGGCTACTCACGTCAAATATGAAACGCCGACCGGTGCGGCCAACAAGGACTACATCGAAACCATTGAAGCCATCGATCCGCAAACGGTGTTGGTCAAGGCCAAGCTGAACGAAGAGGGCAAGGCGGTCAATCCGCTCATCGTTGCAGCCTACCTGAGCAGCAATTACGTCATTCAGAAGGCCTGGACGCAGAAACTCGAAGAACGCGCTGGCGGTGACGCCACCAAGCTGATGGCCGATCCTGCGGAAGATGTCGTCTACTCCGGTCCTTATGGCAGGTTCTTCGCTGATGACACCAAAGTTGTCCTGATCCGCAATGACAACTACTGGGGTCAGGATGCCAGCATGTGGGGCAAGCTGCCGGCGCCCAAGTACCTGGCGCACACCATTTTCAAGGACAACGCTGCCGGCACTACGGCGCTGGCGGCTGGCGAAGTCGATGTGAGCCAGCAGTTCAATTCCAACGTTCAGGATCTGTGGGAGAAGCAGAACCTGCCTATCTCCACTTATCTGCCTGAACCGCCCTATGGCATCGGCGCCAGCCTGCCGACGGCATTCTACAACCTGAAGTCGCCCGGCCTGGATCAGGTCTGTGTGCGCAAGGCGATCGCGATTGCCGTCGATTACCCGACGATTATCGCCAACGCCATGACCAACCAGTCTGCGACCTTTGAGCAGGTGCCGCGTTCGCTCATGAACCCGACGCCCGGCGAGCAGGCAATGTACGACCATGAGGCGGTCAAGGACTTGCAGTGGGTCGGCAATGACATCGAGGGCGCTAAGGCGCTGCTGGACGAATGCGGCGTCGTGGACAGCAATGGAGATGGTTGGCGTGAGTACAACGGCGAGAAGCTGAGCTATGTCGCCACCTGCCCGAATGGCTGGTCGGACTGGCAGGCTGCCATCGAAGTGGTGGCCGCCGCTGGCAAGAAGATCGGCATCGACATCACCACCAACTTCCCGGAATGGTCAGTCTATCAGACGGTCGTCACCAAGTCTGATGCACCGCTGCCCGCTGGCTACGACATTTTCATGATGTGGAGCGCTGGCGCTGGCCCCACACAGCCTTGGGGTCGCATCCGCAACCTGCTTAGTTCTGAGTGGGTCGGCCTGCCCAGTAACTGGAGCGGCAACTGGGGTCAATACTCGAACCCAGAAGTGGATGAGCTGATCAAGGCGATCCCGAATGAGACTGACGAGGCCAAGCTGAAGGAGATGTACACGCGATTGGTCGAAATCTATCTGACCGACGTTCCCTCCTTCACGCTGATGTATCGTCCGCAGAACTTCCACACTGTGAACGAAAGTGTTTGGACGAATTTCCCCCATGAGGGTGACGGCACCAACCCGCCGGTTCCGCCGCTTGACCTGGTGGATGGTTGGAGCATTGCCGGCCTCTACAACCTGGAGCTTGTGCAGTAGCCGTGTCGTCTTGGGCAATCCATCATGACCGGCGATCTTACGGTGCGATGGATTGCCCTATAAACTTGCGACTCCTCCTGTCCCTGCGGTGTGGTTGCGACTTGCCTGACCACACCGCAGGCGCCGCATCGCATGATCCGTCAAAGGAAGGGCAACTTGAAAGGCTATAGACGCTACTTTTTAAATAAGCTAGGTTGGTTTGCGATCACCTTTGTCTTTGCATTCATCTTGAACTTTATGTTGCCGCGTATGATGCCGGGCGATCCTGTTGCCGCCATTGTGGCGCGCCAGGCGCAGGGGATCAGCAACCCAACCGGTGTGCAGGCAATTTATGAGCAATATACGGAGTTGTTCGGCACCAACAAACCCATGATCGAGCAGTTCTTCATCTATGTGAGGAACGTGTTGCAGGGCGATTTTGGCTTCTCTTTTAGCCAATACCCTAGGACGGTGGCCGATGTGCTTGCTGCTTCGATCTGGTGGACCCTCATGTTGCAGTTGCCAGCAATTCTCGTGGGTTGGATCTTGGGGAATCTGTTGGGCGCCTTGGCTGCCTATCTTAGAGGTGGATTTGACAAGGTGCTGATGCCAAGCGCCTTGTTTGTCAGCAGTTTTCCCGCCTTCGGCATGGCTGTTATCTTGCTGGTGATCTTTGCGGTGAACCTGAAATGGTTTCCCACTTCGGGTGGATACGGTTACAATCTGATTCCCAGCTTTACCCCTGCCTTTATCTGGTCGGTGTTCGTGCATTATCAGCTGCCGTTTTGGTCGATTGTGTTGATTGCCATCGGCGGGCAGGCGATCGGCATGCGCTCAATGTCCATTTATGAGTTGAATGCAGACTATGTGAAATTTAGCCGCTTCATGGGTATCAAAGATGGCAGGATTGTTGCCTACGTCTTTCGCAACGCCATGCTGCCGCAAGTCACGGGTCTGGCGTTGTCACTGGGCACCATGGTGGGTGGCGCGCTGGTGGCAGAGATTATTTTCAGTTATCCGGGATTGGGCACCACACTCTTGAATGGCGTCATGGGGCAGGACTATCCGCTGATCTCGGCGTCGACATTGATCATCACGTTCATGGTGTTGACTGCAACCTTTGTCCTTGAAATTTTGTACGGTGTGATTGACCCACGTATCAAGGCAACACAGTCGGATTAAGGATTGGACCTGCTATGAAACACACCATTAGCCAGATTTTTCGCTCCGGAAAGTTCCTGGTAGGTTTCACGATTCTGATGACGGTGCTCGCGATCGTCATCATCTATCCGTTGATCGTGCGACAACCTCCGTTGCAAATCATCGGGCAAGGCACTTTCTTCCCACCGGGGATCTATGTGAGCATATACGATGCCATCAATGCACCGACGATCTATACGCTCAACTTGAGCGACGCCGCCGCCAACCGGATTGAGAATCGGCTAAGTCAGGATGACCGTGTCGCCATGAAGGAATGGCTGGTGGCATACGGGGTGTCTGAAGCCGAAATCGACATTGAAGACACCAGGCAGTTATTGGCGCTGTGGGAGGCGAACTACAACCCCGACTTACGCCTGCCCGGTATGACCTTTGCCAGACAGCGCTATTTCCAGCGTGTCAATGCCGCGATCAACGGGCTATTGTCAACCGAAGGCGCGATCATCGCTGTGCGCAACCCGGAGACAGGCCAGTTGGAAGAGAAATCGGTCGTGAAACAGAGTGATTTCGCCAATGTCGGCCAGGTTGCTAATGTCAAGTGGCTGCTGCTTGGCACTGATAACTTTGGCAGGGACGTGATGACCCAGCTGGTCGCTGCCACCGCTGTTTCATTGCTGATTGGTCTGGTTGCCGGCCTTATCGCCACCACGATCGGTCTGGTGTTGGGGTTGATGGCTGGCTACATCGGCGGCATCGTCGACGATGTCATCATGTTCATTACCAATCTCTTCACCGTCATCCCTACCTTTGTGTTGCTGATTCTGATCTCCTTCAGCATCGGCCAGGATCAACGCGGCGCTATCACCATTGCCATTGTGATCGGATTCACTTCCTGGGTATGGACAGCCAGAGCGGTGCGCTCGCAGGTTTTCTCCCTGCGCAACCGTGATCACGTCAACCTCTCGAAGTTGTCGGGACACTCATTGTTGCGCATCATCTTTAGCGATATCTTGCCCTATATTGCCTCCTACGTTGTGATGGCCTTTATTCTTCAAGTCTCCTCAGGCATTCTAGCCGAAGCTGGTTTGTCAATTTTGGGATTGGGGCCACGCACGACGGAAACCCCAACATTGGGGTTGATGATGAACTGGGCAATGATTTACCAGGCGCATATCCTGGGCAACTGGTGGGCATATCTGCCGGTATTGCTAACGATTGCGTTGATTTCCTTCTCAATGAACTTGATGAATACAGGGCTTGACCAGGTGTTCAATCCTGCACTGAGGGACTGAGTGAACTGATGGCAAGAGTCATGCTTGAGGTCCGCGACCTCACCACCAAATATATCACCCGCTACAAAGAAGATGTCTATGCCGTCGACCATGTCTCGCTCAAGATCGAGGAAGGAAAGACGCTGGGGATTGCCGGCGAATCCGGCTGTGGCAAATCCACGTTGGCGCTGAGCCTGATGGGGTACTATTTCCCGCCGCTCCATTACACCAGCGGCGAAATCATCATCGACGGCCAGAACATCACCGGCATGAAGCCCGACGATGTGCGCAAGTCGATCCTGGGGCGCGAGATCGCCTACATTCCGCAGGCAGCGATGAACGCGCTCAACCCCACGCGCAAGGTCATCGACTTCATCGGCGACGTGGTGCGCGCCCACGACCCAACCTGGACCAAGAAGATGATCTACGACCACGCCCGCGCGTTGTTCGAGCGTCTGGGGTTGCCGGCGGAGGTGTTGCAGAAGTATCCCGTCGAACTGTCGGGTGGGATGAAGCAGCGTACGGTGATCGCCGTCGCAGTGACGTTGACGCCCAAGGTGCTGATCGCCGATGAACCCTCCTCCGCGCTCGATGTCACCTCGCAGAAGATGGTCATCAAGATGCTGCGCGATATGATGGAAAGCGGCTTCATCAAGGCTATGATCTTCATTACGCATGAGCTGCCCCTGCTCTACAATGTGGCAGACGAGATCATGGTCATGTACGCTGGGCAAATTGTGGAGCACGCCAGCGCCAAACAAGCAGTCTTTGATCCACTTCACCCATACTCCAAGGGGCTAATGGGGTCGATCATCGTGCCGGAAAGCGGTCTGCGAGATGTCAAACTGGTCGCCATTCCGGGTGTGCCGCCGAATCTTAAGAACCCGCCAGCCGGCTGCCGTTTTGCTGAACGCTGTAAATATGTACAGGCTGAATGTAAGGTGACCTCGGTTCCTCTTTATGAGGTGGGCTACAATCGTTCCTACCGATGTATTCTCTCAGAAGCGCAATTGAGGAGGGCTTACGAGCATGGCGAATAACGGGAATTTGTGCCTGAGTGGAACCGGCGTTACCAAAGTTTTTGGTTTTGGGCGCCATCGGACGATTGCCGTCGATCATGTCGATTTCGCCTTTCATGAGGGTGAAGTTGTCTCGATTGTCGGCGAATCTGGCAGTGGCAAGACCACCCTGGCGAAAATGCTGTTGGGCTTGATCAGTGTCACCGAAGGCGAAATCTACTTCCAGGGTAAAAAGCGCGATATTAGCTCAGGGCGCAAGAAGAAGGAATACTGGCGCAATATCCAGGCGATCTTCCAGGACCCTTTTTCCGCATACAACACCTTTCACAAGATCGATGCTGTCCTCTTGGACTGCATCCGTATGCGCGGCGGCGGCAACCTGCCACGTGAGAAGAAAGTCGAGCTGATGACCGAGGCGTGCAGCTTTGTCAATCTGAAGTTTGCCGAGCTGACCAACAAATATCCTTTCGAGCTGTCGGGTGGGCAAATGCAGCGCTTGATGATCGCGCGCATCTTTCTGTTGAAGCCGAAAATTCTGATCGCAGATGAGCCGACCTCCATGATCGACGCCTGCTCGCGCGCCACGATCCTCGACTACCTGATGAAGCTGCGCGACGAAACCGGCATGACGCTGATCTTCATTACACACGACATTGGCCTGGCGTACTATGTCTCCGACTCCGTGTATATCATGGAGCATGGGCACTTCGTCGAAAGTGGCTCGGCGGACGAAGTGATCCTGCGCCCCAAGCAACCCTACACGCGTCGTCTGATCAGCGACGTGCCCAAGATATACGAAGAATGGGATTTGTCCACTGTTTAGCGCGTGATGCACGGCGCAACAACGCTGGTTCATGCGCGTAGATAAGCGCGTGGACAAGATCGGCATGATTGTGGCGCTGCCAGGGGCAGCGCCACAATCATGTGCGCTGTGGTTGGTCGGCGCACAACAGCATTGTTCATCTTCCGGGAAGCTCCAAAGCTTCCCGGAAGATGAACAGCTAACGTAGAGGTCGGTAATTTCCCTGTAACGTTATCGGTATGGCGGCATGAGATAATGGCGCGCCAGCCGACATGATCCGAAAATTGAAAGGAAGACGAGGATGAAGAAGCAATCGCTTGCCGGTCAATGGCAATTTCGCCAGGCTGGCGCCAATGAATGGCTGCCTGCGTCGGTGCCGGGCGGCGTTCACACCGATCTGTTAGCACTGGGCAAAATCCCTGACCCTTTCGTCGCCGACAACGAGAAGAAAGTAGCTTGGGTGGCGGAGCAGGATTGGGAGTATCTTTATACCTTTTCCGTTGATTCAGAGGTGGCAGGCGAGGAGCAACTCTTCCTGGTTTGTGATGGGCTGGACACGTTGGCGGAAGTCGTGCTCAACGGGCAGACGCTCGGACGCACCAATAACATGTACCGTCGCTACGAATGGGAAGTCAAGGGTTTGCTGAACAGCGACGCAAACACTCTGCTGATCCGCTTTGCATCGCCGGTGCGCTTCATCACCGCTGAAAACGCCAAACGCCCGCTGCGCGGCGTCTCACAAGCCATCGACGGCGGGCCGCACCTGCGCAAGGCGCCTTGCCAATTTGGCTGGGACTGGGGGCCGCAGCTGCCCCCCATTGGCGTGTGGAAGGACATTCGTCTGGAGGGGCGGAGTGGGGCGCGGCTGGCGGATGTGCACCTGCGCCAGAAGCACGACCAGGGCAGCGTCGCCGTCTCTGCGTCTGTCACCATCGAACGCTGGCGCGATGCCCCGCTCACGGCCATCCTCCGCATCACGACGCCGGACGGCGCCAATGTGCAGGAAGTGGTCGAGCCGGTGAAAACAAATCACGCCACCCTGGCGCTGGCTGTAGCCGACCCGCAGCTTTGGTGGCCCAATGGCTACGGCGCACAACCGCTCTACACAGTGGAGGTCTTCCTTGAGCAAGCGGGTGTGCGCGTGGATAGCCAGCGCTTTCAACTTGGTCTGCGCACCCTTGAACTGCGCCAGGCGCCGGATCAATGGGGCACATCCTTCACATTCGTTGTCAACGGCGTCCCCATCTTCGCCAAAGGCTCGAACTGGATTCCGGCGGATTCCTTCCCCACGCGGCTGCAAGGCAACAACGGGCCAGGCGCCTCGCTGGAGCAGCTGATCCGTGACGCCGCCGCCACGCATCAAAACATGCTGCGCGTCTGGGGCGGCGGCTTTTATGAAGAGGATGCCTTCTACGACTTGTGCGATCGCTACGGCATCCTGGTCTGGCAGGATTGCATCTACTCGTGCAGCATTTACCCGCTCGACCAGGAGGACTTTGTCGAGAATTTGCGTATCGAGACCGCCGAAAATGTTCGCCGTCTGCGCCATCACGCCAGCCTGGCGCTCTGGTGCGGCAATAACGAGATGGAGTGGGGTTGGGAGATGTGGGGCTGGGCTGAACCCGATCTCACGCCAGAGGAGCGCACGCTGCTGGCGCACATGGCCGAACGCAGCCCATACGTCCGCATGGCAATCGAGATGGCGGCAAAGTTGCAACCACTTGCCGATTGGCGGGCGCTGCGCGACGCCTACCTCCAATACTTTCACACCACGTTGCCTGCCTGGATCGCCGCCCTCGACCCCGACCATCCCTACTGGCCCAGCTCGCCTTCTTCCAATACGCCCTTCCACAATGTGAATGGGCAAACCCAGGGTGACGCGCACTATTGGGATGTATGGCACGGGCGCAAGCCCTTCACCGCCTATCGTGAACAATATCCGCGCTTCATGAGCGAATTTGGCTTTCAGGCGTTGCCACCGCTGGCAACGATTCGCACCTATGCCGATGCCGCCGACTGGAATATGACGTCGTACATCATGGAGCATCATCAGAAGAACGCCGCCGGCAACGGGCTAATGCTGGCGCAGATGACCGAAAACTACCGAATGCCGAAGGATTTCCCGTCGCTGGTCTACATGACCCTGGTGCTGCAGGCCGAGGGGATTCGCTACGGTGTGGAGCATTGGCGCCGCCACATGGATCGCGTCAGTGGCACGCTCTACTGGCAACTCAATGATTGCTGGCCGGTCGCCTCCTGGTCGAGCATCGATTACTATGGCCGCTGGAAGGCGCTGCACTACGCAGCACGACGCTTCTTTGCGCCGGTGATGCTTTCTATTGCTGAAACTGGAACGCAAATGGCCGTGCATGTCACCAGTGATCTGCAACATACATGGACGGGACGAGTGCGTTGGACGCTGGAGACGCTGGACGGCGCAGTTATCCGTCAGGGGGAGCAGGCCGTGCACGCGGCGCCGCAGGCGAACACACCGGTTGTTGCGCTGGACTTTGCCGCTGAGGTCAGCGACGAGACTCAACGCAATCTGATCTTCGTGGCGGAGTTGTGGAAAGAGGGTGCGCTGGCGGCTGTCAATGTGGCGACATTTGCTCCGGTCAAACACCTGGCGCTGCGCAAGCCACAACTCACCATCGCAACAACAGAGCACGCCGGGCAACTAGCCGTTACCTTACAGGCAGATACACTGGCGCGCTTTGTGGAAGTGAGCCTCGACGGCGTCGATGCGGTCTTTAGTGATAACTATTTCGACCTACCCGCCGGACGCAGTCGCACGGTCACAACACCGCTGCCCGCTGGCTGGACGCTGGCGCAGGTTGAGCAGGCGCTGAACGTGCGCTCGCTCTACGACGCATTTGCATAGAGGAAGGAATGTGATCTGACGGGTGCGGTGGGACGGCGAGACCACGCCGCTGCGAGCGGC
>CZCA01000364.1_pt1 | contig 28968 bp, 26 predicted proteins | sample 591981 | NCBI WGS metagenome assembly CZCA01 (sample SAMEA3556810, study PRJEB10932) | anaerobic digester metagenome | reverse complement strand
CGGGAAGAAAGGAAGGGTTAGATATGGCAGGCGGAGTAATTGAGGTTAAGGACGCAACATTCAAAGACGAAGTTCTAAACGCTACTGAACCTGTGCTTGTGGATTTCTGGGCTGAGTGGTGCGGACCGTGCCGGATGATGGCTCCGGTAGTGGAGCAGATGGCACAGGCGTACTCAGGGAAAATGAAGGTAGCGAAGTTGAATGTAGACGAGAATCCTGAGTCAGCTGGTGCGTATGGAGTAATGAGCATACCTACGCTTATTCTCTTCAAAGGCGGAGAAGCTGTGGAGCGATTCGTAGGGTTCAGGCCTAAGCAGGAACTTGCAAGGCTTGTTGACGCTAAGTTATAAAACTTCAGCCGAAAACCCGTGGGTTAGTTGACTCATAAGATAAGTTCAACGCGCCGTGTTCAGCGTATTCATAGGCTGAATGTCGGCGCCTTTTATGCGAGCCACGCATGCCGTGTTGAGATGAGCATAGTGCAACCTGTTGTCAGAATGGATGTGAAACCTAATGATGGGATACGCATTCGAATTCGCGCTCGAACCGGGCAGCTGCAGGATCATGTACATGCAGAAGGACGGCGGAAACCCCGGCGTCGACGGTGTTCTCCGATATTATCCTGATACTGGCACTGTAGTTGCGATTCTCGCAAATCAGGACTGCAATGTATGGGACATGGCGAACGACGTACATGAGGCGCTCAAGGAGCTGGCCAGGCGCAAATCGGGAACGAAGGGACAAAATCGGGAAGGAAAGACGGCGCCCCTGACGAAATAAGGCCGTAGATAGCATGCAGGAGGTACAGGAGGTAAGAGCAGATCCTATGAAAACAAGAATTGTAGAGTGTGTCCCTAATTTTAGTGAAGGACGAAGGCCTGGGGTAGTACAGGAAATTGCAGATGCAGTCAAAAGCGTTCCGGGAGTAAGACTACTGAATCAGACGTCTGACGTAAACCATAATCGGTCTGTCCTGACTTTTGCCGGTGAACCTATCGCAGTAAAATCTGCAGCGTTTAGGGCAATTTCACGTGCTGCTGAACTCATAGATATGGAGAAGCACCAAGGAGAGCATCCACGTATCGGAGCTACAGATGTCGTTCCTTTTGTGCCGGTGAGTGGAGTCACTATGGATGACTGCGTAGACCTGGCACGATCCTTGGGCGAAGAAGTCGCAGAGAAGCTTCATGTTCCGGTATATCTTTATGAAGAAGCAGCTACTCGTGAAGACCGACGAAACCTCGCCAACATCCGGAGAGGAGAATATGAAGGTCTCAAGAAGGAGATTAGTCTCCCGGCGAGGCATCCTGACTTCGGCGAGCCTGTTATGCATCCTACTGCAGGCGCTACAGTCATAGGAGCCCGTAATTATCTGGTTGCTTACAATATTAATCTCAGCACGCCTGATGTTTCTATTGCAAAGAAGATAGCTCGGCGGGTTCGAGCAAGCAGCGGCGGCTTGATGTATGTGAAAGCCCTTGGCATCATGCTGGATGACAGGAATTTGGCTCAAGTCTCCATGAACCTCACGAATTTCAAGAAGACCCCTATTCATGTGGTTTTTAACTTGGTGAAGACAGAAGCTGAACGCTACGGCGTGTCTGTTGTCGGTAGTGAGCTTATAGGCCTTGCTCCTATGGACGCTCTCTTGGATGCAGCCGAGCATTACCTCCGCTTTGAGGACTTCTCCAGGGAACAGGTGTTAGAAGCTAAAATATGGGGCGAATAGAGCCTGGTTGAAATACGGTGACCGGTCTCCCGACAAAGGGGGTTAATGATATTCATGAATAGAGGAGGTTCGGGTATTCGCGCTGATTTGCTGGTTGAGAACGCGTCCGAACTTATTACTCTTGCAGCTGATCCATCTAAAGGCGGAGCAGCCGGGCCGCGTATCGGCTCTTCCATGAGGGATCTATCGATAATCTCAGGTGGGAGCGTAGCTGCGTTTAACGGACGTATTGTAGCAGTAGGAGAAACCCATGAGGTTAGGAGAAGAGTTGAGCCGGTGCCAGACGCAGAAGTAATAGACGCTACAGGTATGGTGGTCTTGCCCGGATTTGTGGATTCCCACACCCATCTGGTTTTTGCAGGCTCCAGAGAAAAAGAGTTCATTCAAAGGGCTGAAGGGAAGACCTACCTTCAGATATTATCAGCCGGCGGTGGAATTCTCTCTACAGTCAGAGCCACACGCAATGCCACTCATTCCCATCTTGTGGACTTAGGTCTCGCATATCTGGACACAATGATGTGCCACGGAACGACTACCGTAGAAATCAAAAGCGGGTACGGGTTATCCGTAGATGAGGAACTGAAAACTCTTCGCGTCATACGGGAATTAGACAAGCTTCACCCGATTGATGTGGTTAGCACGTTCATGGGCGCTCATGCTGTGCCGCCTGAATTTGCCGGAGATACGGAAGGATATGTGCGGCATGTGATAGATGACATGCTTCCCGCGGTCAAAGAGGAGGGCCTGGCAGAGTTTTGCGACGTGTTCTGTGAAGAAGGAGTGTTTTCAGTCCGGCAATCCAGAAGGATATTAGAGGCAGGACTTGCTTTAGGCCTTCTTCCCAGGATTCATGCAGATGAAATGGCTTCCTTAGGTGGAGCTGAGTTGGCAGCGGAAATCCGAGCTGTCTCTGCAGAACATTTGCTGTACGCTTCAGAAGAAGGCATTCGTAAAATGGCGGAGGCGGGGGTGACAGCGACGCTTCTTCCGGCGACTTCGTTCACTCTCGGGCTGGGGCGATACGCAGATGCCAGAGCGTTCATCTCGGCTGGCTGCCCTGTAGCTTTGGCTACCGATTTTAATCCGGGCACCAGTCCTACCCTGTCTATGCAGTTTGTCATGAACGTAGCTGCCCTTGGAATGAAGCTACACCCGGCGGAAATTATATGCGCAAGCACTATCAATGCTGCACATGGGTTAATGCGGGGAAACCAGGTGGGAAGTCTCGAGATAGGGAAGCTTGCGGATATGGTTGTTATAGATGCTGACACACACCTGAAGATTCCGTACAAACCAGGCACGAATATTGTGGACAAAGTAATCAAAGAAGGAAGGCTTGTTGTAAGCGAAGGGAGGCGAATTGTGTCTTGACTGTCAAATTTGGGGAATTAACGGTATCTGAGTTTATCCAAGCCGTCGCTGAAGGGTCTCCCACTCCGGGAGGGGGAAGTGTGTCCGCTTTAATAGTAGGCCTTTCATCTGCCTTGGTAGGCATGGTTGGCTCTTTAACCGCTGCCCGGGTACAGGCTAAGACGTCAGGAAAACGCGATGGAGAAGATAGTGACACTCAGTGCGAGAATCAAGCCCTGAAACAACGTATGCTCGATATGGTAAACACTGCTAACCATCTCCAAGCGCGTTTCTTGGATCTTGCCAACGAGGATTCGGCAGCTTACGATAAGGTAATGACCGCTTATAAGTTGCCTAAGAGCACTGAAGAGGAGAAGCAAGCCAGGTCTCTTGCTATCCAAGATGCGCTTAAAGATGCGTGTCGTGTGCCGGCTGAAGTAGTCACGTGTGCACTGGAAGTATTGCGTCTTACAGAGGCTATGGTAGAGTATGGGATGAAAAGTGCGCTTTCAGATGTGGCAGTTGCCTGTCTTAGCGCTTGGGCCGGGATGAGAGGCGCGTATTTCAATGTAAGGGTTAATTTGCCTTCGATCAAAGATGCGTCTTTTGTCAAGTGCATAGAAGGCGATGTGGCAAATTGCATGTCATCAGGGAGTGACATTTTTGAACGGGTTATGGCACAAATCCAGCAGTCACTTTAGAAGATCCACGCGCGCGACATGCGCCATTCTGTAATTGGCTGCGAACAGATACTGGAAAGCCACGCCGTAACATCTGTGTTACTTGCAAACCGAATAGACGCCGGAAAGTCATGCTGTAACAAGTGTCACCTGACAATCGGAGAGGCGCTGGAAATTTACGTGCATAACACCTGTGTTACTCTGTAGTAAACTAAGAAGGCGCTCCGGATTCATGTATATGGGCATCCATGTATGTAAGCATTCATATGCGTAGACATTGGCAATTTATGCGCACAGGAATTTATTGTGTGTAGGCTACGTTGCGTTGAATGTGAAATGCATGGCACTGACGTGGGGTGTATAGAGGTAAGGGACAGGATGTGCCCTGCTGCATGCGGAATGTAGTAAGATGAGGGATACGGTGTGCTGTGTGTACTGTGCTGCATGTAGAAGGTGTTGCGCTAAGGGAGGAGTGATAGGACATGCCGAAGAAAGCTCTTATCGTAATAGATATGCTGAGAGATTTCGTTGAGCCTGACGGCAAGCTTTATATTGGTCCCACCGCAAAGGGTGTGGTTGAAGCCATTTCTCGGGAAATCGAAAAGGCCAGGTCTTGCAGATGGCCGATAATCTATGTGTGCGATACGCACAGCAAGGACGATCCGGAGTTTAATATGTTCCCGCCTCATTGCATTATCGGAACACCCGGCGCGGAAGTAGTTGATGAGCTAAAGCCTCATCCAGGGGATAAGATTATTCCTAAACGAAGATACAGTGGCTTCTTTCAGACGGATCTGGATCTTACCTTAAGAGAGCTTGACATAGACGAAGTAGTGCTGGTAGGGGTCTGCACTAATATCTGTAACTTGTACACGGCAGCAGATGCCAGGATGTTGAATTACAAGGTTACAGCTCTCAGAGACTGCATGTCATCATTTGATGAAGCAGCGCACAAGTTCGCTCTCAAAGAAATGGAGCAAACCCTGGGTGTAACCGTCGTATAGTATGATACGTTTGACTTGCGCTATCAAAAAATCGCCAAGGAGTGATAACCCTGACAGAAACCGGCAAATTGCAGCAACATAAACACCATAATGCTCGCGCTTTGATGATTGAATGCGAACGTGACATGGTTTCGGAAATGGAAAGAATCGGCGTTTTCCCTGAAGGCATTCAGATAATGGAGAAAAAGGGCGTCTTTCGGGTAATCCTACTTGAACAGGTATCCTTAAGACAGGCCATAATTATCAAGCAGGAAATGTTGTCAAAAGGAGGAGATGCTGCTGTAAGTGGTAAAGTAGCGTCTCTTGCCGGCGACTTTACTGATATCATACTCATGGGTACAACCGGTCAGCTTCGCAAAGCTTCAGAAGGGCTCATGCGTCAACCTTTTGGTTTGCCTCAAATCGCAGAAGAGATCCTGGAGGTTCTTAATGCCTTGGAACCCCTAGGTGCTAGACGCCTTCAACTTGGCAGGCATACTCTGACCCTGGGTACCAAGACTTATATCATGGGTATTCTCAATACAACGCCTGACTCATTTTCTGACGGTGGGACACACATTACGGTAGACGCAGCAGTGGAACATGCTTGGCGTCTTGTGGAAGAAGGCGCGGACATTATTGATATTGGCGGTGAGTCTACCAGGCCCGGTTGCGCTCCTACACCGCTGGCAGAGGAAATTCGCCGAGTGGCCCCTGTTATTGAGGCGCTCGGTGAGGATTTTCCTGTTCCTATCTCAGTGGACACATATAAGAGCGGGGTAGCGGAAGCAGCCATTGCCGCAGGCGCTCACATGATTAACGATATCTCGGCTTTGGCAATAGATCCGCGTCTAGGAGAAGTCGTAGCTGAAGCCAAAGTCCCCATCGTGCTGATGCACATGAAAGGCCGGCCCAGAGATATGCAGGAGAACCCGGAGTATGAATCAGTGGTATCCGAGGTGGCTGAGTTTCTTCGCGCATCTATTGCCCGGGCCGAGGAATATGGGATATCAAAAGAGAATTTGCTCATTGATCCGGGCATCGGGTTCGGCAAGACATGCGCCCATAACCTTGAACTGCTAAGGCGTCTCAACGAACTAAGAAGCCTTGGTTATCCGATACTCTTAGGCACCTCTCGTAAATCGTTCATCGGAACGACCCTGGGACTTCCGGTGGAAGACAGAGTCGAAGGCACAGCTGCCACTGTTGCCCTGGGGATAGCGTCCGGTGTTGATATTGTCCGTGTTCACGATGTGAAATATATGGCCAGAGTGGCTCGGATGGCTGACGCAATCGTGAGGGGAGGGAGCGCTTGTGAAGGGTGACAGGATAACCCTGAGCAACATGGTGTTTTATGGCTATCACGGAGTGTTCGAAGGTGAGAAGGAACTTGGACAAAGATTCGAAGTTGACGTTGAATTGGCTACAAACCTTTCGGTTCCGGGGCAAACCGATGATTTGGAGCAAAGCATTAATTACGTTGACGTGTACACAATCGTGCAGGACATTGTCCAGGAGAGGACCTATAATCTAATCGAAGCCGTAGCTGAAAACATCGCAGGGGAGATCTTGTCAGCGTACTCATTGGACTATGTAGTTGTAAGAGTAAGAAAGCCCAGTGTTCCCATGGGTGGAGTGGTAGACCATGTTGAGGTGGAAATCACAAGGCATAGCCGGGGGTGACAAGGACGCACGCGCACGTATATTTGGCATTTGGTTCTAACTTAGGAGACAGGCGAGAAAATATTGCTGAAGGCCTGGCCATGTTACATGAATCCGGGCAGGTGAAGGTTACTGAGGTATCTTCTCTCTATGAGACAGAACCTGTAGGCTACACTCAGCAGGGGTTATTCTTGAACGCTGTTGCCCGGGTAGAGACGGATCTTTCACCCCTGGACCTGCTGTCCCTGTGCAAAGACGTAGAAGTTCGGGTTGGTCGAAAGCCCACGGTGAGATGGGGGCCAAGGATTCTTGATATCGATATTCTCATGTACTTTGCGGAATCAGACGATACTCTTTTGAGTGGTTTGGGAAACAGCGGCGAGGACGGTACGGAGGTAAAGATGGATACTCCGACTTTGACTCTTCCTCATCCTCGGATTTGGGAGAGGGGGTTTGTCATTATTCCATTAGCTGAGGTAAACCCTGACCTCGTAATACCTGACGGACGTCGAATTAAATCTCTCATCCAAGATCTCCAGGTGTGGACAGGCCTTCGCTTATTTGAGGCAGCGCCCTGGTGGCATTATGCGGACCAGAATCGTAAGGGTTGGCAAGTCACGCGGTTTACCGAGGTAGAATCGACAAATACCATAGCTGCTAATCTTGCGTCTGTTGGCGCGACTGAAGGCACTTGCGTTATAGCGGAAACTCAGAGCGCAGGTAGGGGAAGGCGAGGACGGGTATGGCACTCGCCACCCGGTGGATTATGGCTTTCCATATTGCTGCGGCCGACGATTCAATCACAGGATGTGGGTAGGCTTTCTCTTATAGCGGGTGTTGCCGTATCTTCTGCAATTCGAGAAACGTTTCAGCTCCCCGCAGTAGTCAAATGGCCCAATGATGTGCTGATCTCCGGGAAGAAGGTGTGCGGGATCTTACCTGAGACCAGGTTTCTCGGAGATAAGATGGACTTTGCAATTGTTGGAATAGGAGTCAATGTCGCAATCGATACGGATTTGCTTCCCCTTGACGTTAAGGAGACTTCAGCAACTCTCTTAAGTCCGGATTACCCGTATGCATCCGGGGCGCGTGAGGCGTTGACAGCGTCCATATTGAACAACTTCTCTCGTTTGTACAAACAGTTTTTATCTGAGGGTTTTTTGGAGATACTGCAAGAGGTAAGGGAATACTGCGACACGCTTGGACGGGAAGTTACCGTCTCGCGGCTTGGGATGCCGATTCAGGGGATTGCAGTAGACATAGACTCTGATGCCAGGCTAATCATTCGCACTAAGTCCGGTGAAGATGTCCACGTAATCTCCGGCGAGGTCAGCATCGGTGTTCCAGGCGCAGGTTAATCCTGTGAATAAGAGGTGGCGTGTGGAATGTCTCCAAGAATCCTCGCTCTTATTATCGCGTTGGCAGCCGGTGTATCCATGGCGATACAGGGATCAATAAACACCAGGCTTGGACAGGTCATAGGCAATTGGGAAGCCATTCTCGTCGTACACGTAGTAGGCCTTGCCACTATCTTGATCCTTCTATTCGTGTTTAGGATAGGGAAAGGGGATCTTGGCCGCATAACTCAGGGACCATGGTACTCTTTGATTGGCGGTCTGCTAGGTGTCCTCATTGTCTGGGGTGTTGTTTCCAGCATACCTAAACTGGGTGTAGCAGTAGCGACTACCTCCATTATTGTCGGACAGACCCTCACAGCTCTCATCATAGACCATTTCGGGCTTTTTGGCCTAAATCCGGCGCCTTTCACATGGCTTAAAGGGCTGGGTTTGGTGCTTCTTGCCATCGGCGCCGGACTGCTCTTAGGCTGATGAGTGGGGGTCAGATTTGTGCTACATCTGCACTACATTTAAGAAAATGGCATAAAATGAAGAAAAGCGTCAAAAAGTGGCAGGATATTCTGCAAGCCCATCGAAGATTGAAGTGCTACCCGCTTTGCTGTTACCATCCCTCGGTGCTTTGTGTCGGCGTTCTGTGGAAAGGAAGAGCAAATGCCATAGTAGGGTGGGAAGGGTAATGTCTAATCGCGAGCATTTCGGTGAGATGGAAAAAGACGAACACTCTCCGTCCCGAAGGCGAGGAAATTCCGCAAATGCACACTCATACTGGATAGGCTCTCGAAAAGGAATTGGCAGGAGATATATACCGTATAGAGAAAAAGTGGTTTACGATAGGGTATTGCGATTTACGGTCCGCGCTTGCAGGGCTGATTACGCTGTGCTCATAGTGGGTGCTCATGCATATCCCCATGACGAATCAAGTAGAACGTACATCTACCCTGAACCTGTCTCAGATGAGGAAGCGAAGCTATGGGAATACATGGCAGCATACATTGGGGAAAGCGTCAGACTGGGGGTTCCCTTGAATGTCCCTGAAAGTCTCAGGGACGCTCTTAATCTTGGGACTGTATTGGTATCTCCGGTTTTCGATTACGCAAAAGGCGGTTCAGTTATTGCGGTATTTACCGGTTCTTCGTCCCGCCCGTTTGATTCTGAGGATGAGAAGATACTTTCCCGTCTTACCGGTAAGTTTACAGATGTATTGCATGCAGCAATCTCCCCTGAAAACACGCAACTGAGATCCCGTAAGGTTTCAAGGGTGCTCAGGGCCCGCAATATTCTTCTGTCAGTAAGTGAATTATGCGGTACGCTGGACGGTTTGCTTGAACTTGCGGTTAGTTTGAAGCTGGCTGAATCCGCGTATGTTCGTATCCTGGATGGAGACACGAATATGCTCAAGTTGGTTGCGTTAGCAGGGAACCACGAAGGTTTAGATATGCGCTCTCACGTACCGGCATCCAAGTGTTCTGTTATGTGCCTTCCTTCGAAAACACGAATTCCCAGGTATGTAGATCCTCATCAATGTTACTCCTCCTTAAGTCGGTCGGAGAACGTTCCGGCAATTTGCGTGCCTTTCTCAGATGATTCAGGGAATATAGCAGTCCTGTCATTATGGAATCCCCCTGATGAAAACCTGGATACAGCGGATATGAGGCTTATCCGTGCTATTGCATCCGTTGCTGAGAGGGCTTTCATGGACACCCATATGTTTTCTGCCGGTTTAGGTACATGGACAAAGACTGCTTTAGCCGAGTATGTTTCCATTGCCAGCCGGGCTTCAGAAGATGTTACGCATATTTCCAGAGAGCTTCTGACCGGATTAAGGAAGACAGTCAACTTTCAGGTGGGCGCGTTCGTGAATTACCATAATGGATTTCAAGTGTTCTCAGTGCTGTTTTCATCTACTGATCCTCTGATTGCTCATTCCGGTGAATTTGAAAGTCAGGACATAACCGGAGACTTTTACTTCCCTGGAGCATCCGGCGATACATCCGCAAGTATTGTGCTCGGGGATCCGGAAGCTGAAGAATGGGCGAATAAGGCGCTTAAGCAATTGGAGCCGGATATAACCCATATGTTTATCCGGCCTTTTTACATGCATGACAGCAGCTGGCCTTCATGCTTGGCAGTGCCGCTTGTCAGCGGAGGAGATACTATTGGATGCTTTATTATGGGTAAACCCAGAGGCGACAGGTTTTACGAAGAAGACATAGATTTCTGTGAAAGTGTGCGCCACGAACTGATGCTGGTATGGGAGAAATTTATGGCCCGCATAAAACCTAGAATCAGTCCTGCGGTGGAAGCTATGTTGGAACGCATAGAAACCTTGGAGCAACTGGCAGTAGGGACAGCCCACGAAATAAAAAATCCGCTTTCGGTCATCAAAGGCTATATGCAGATAATGCAATTGGACCAAGGGTTGTCTCCGGAAATAAGACAAAGAATAGAACGCCTCCTTAGGCAAGTGGAACAGATAAGTCGAATCGCAGATGATCTGGCAGGCCTTGTGAAACTCACGACAGCAGAGATGTCCTTGATTCACCTGCCTAATCTCATGGAAGAAGTCCTTGCCACAATGGAGTCACAAGTTGCAGATACTAATATCTCCATAGTCTGCGTATACCAGGATGACGTCCCAGAAATACCTGGGGATGCAGGTAAATTACAGCAAGCGTTCCTGAATATCTGTAGAAACGCTGTTGAAGCCATGGGCGTAAGCGGGGGCGAGCTTCGCGTTGAGGTTCGGATTTCAAAGGACGGGCGAAATGCCGAAATAGAATTCCGCGATTCAGGGCCGGGCATAAGCAGGGAAGCAATGATGATGATGTTCAGACCCTTTTTCACCACGAAGAGACATGGGACAGGCCTTGGACTTAACATATCTATGCACATTATAAGGCTGCACGACGGGACAATACGGGCGGAAAACGTGCGAGGCGGGACAGGCGCCATGTTCACGGTGGTTCTACCTACAGAGAGTGACGGAAAATCGTTTAGTAACTAATAATAACTGTGCACCGGTCCCGTGATTCACATAACCGGTGCACAGTGTTTACTATCGTAATTCTATCCAGGCTGTTTATGAGGGGATTACGATTAAGTTCTTCTTCCTGAGTCTCTCCTTATCCTCGTCACTGATTGGGTGGTCGCGGTCAGGGATTTCGACTTCCACCTTCTCGCCGCAAAGCGCAGTCGTGAAGTAGCGCAGTCCGTTATCGTTAATCATTGTCACGATTTTCTTGAGCTTCGGATATTTGCGAGCCAGCTTGAGCACAGCTGCCACGTTGCAGCCTGAGGATATGCCGCAGAAAATGCCCTCTTCACGTGACAGCCTTTGGGCCATTTCTATTGACTCTTCTGATGTGGTCTGAATGATTCCGTCAATAGCATCGAGATTCAGCACATCCGGAATAAACCCGTCGCCTATGCCTTCGATTTGATGGCTTCCCCACTCGCCACCTGAGAGGATTGGGCATTCAGCAGGTTCAACTGCGAATATCATGACATCAGGATTTTGCTCCTTTAGATATTTGCCTACTCCGCTTACAGTGCCGGCAGTTCCTTGGGAGGCGACAAAGGCATCAACTTTACCTTCAGTCTGTTCCCAGATTTCAGGGCCTGTAGTCATGTAGTGCGCCTTGACGTTGTCAACATTTGAGAACTGGCCCACTTCCCACATTTTACCCGGATTCTTTGCTTTTATCTCTTCAACCTTGTCAAGGACTATATCTACATCGCTTTCTGCGCCTTCTGTGAAAACAAGCTCTGCGCCGTATGCGCGAATGGTCTTCTTGCGCTCATCGCTCATGCCCTCAGGCATGACAATGATGACCTTATATCCCTTTACTGCGCCTACGCAGGCGGTAGCAATACCGGTATTTCCTGTAGTTCCCTCGATAAGAGTCATTCCAGGTTTCAGTTCCCCGCGTTCCTCGGCGGCTTCCACCATACGCCATAGGATTCTGTCCTTTAAGCTTCCGCTCGGGTTGAAGTATTCTACTTTTCCATAGATTGTGGCGTCAACGTCTTTTGCGACCCTGTTTATTCTGACCATCGGCGTCAAGCCGGCAGCCTGTAGGATATTATCATATGGTTTTTGATTTCTCGCCCAGTTGAGCATTAAATTTTCCCTCCGTTTACTTCTGTTTACTAAATTGCTAGAATCGTGTCCACACTTCTTTGGCAAGCTCCCGCGAACGGCTGAGGATTCGTTCTGAATCAACAGTAGTAAGCTCGCGGTCACGCATTAGAACGCGTCCTGCCACAATAGTCGTATCTACCAGTCCTCCTGACATGCCGAACAGGATATGACTGTAGAAGTTCTCCGATGTCAAAGGAGTCCATGGGTCATAATCCACAACAATTACGTCGCCTAGGGCACCCGGTTCCAGTATGCCTATATTCATACCTAAGATGCGCTTTGCAATATCGCGATTGTTCGCAAATACCATGGTAGGCACTTCGCCCCATGCTGCGCTTGGATTCTTTTCGTTTAGCTTATGGAGCATGTTGGCGACTTTGATTGCTTCAAACATGTCTGATGTATAGCCATCAGTGCCGAGGCCCACTCTCACGCCTTTTTCCATCATTTTTAGGACAGGTGCGACTCCGACGGCATTACCCATATTAGATTCAGGATTATGCACAACGTTTACGTCACGGTCCTTAAGGATATCCATTTCAGCCTCGTTTATATGCACGCAGTGACACGCTATGGTTTTCGGGCCCAGGATTCCGAAGGAGTCGAGTCTTTCAACCACTCGCTTGCCGGATCTCTTTAGAGAGTCTTCAAGATCTTCCGGCCCTTCAGCCACATGGACGTGAAAACCTACATCAAGGCCTTCCGCTGCTTCTCTACACTTTTTCAGCGTATCGTCAGATAGGGTCATTTGCGCGTGGAGTCCGAATGAAGCTGCCAGGTACGGACTCGCTTCTTCCCGACATCTCTTGATAAACCGCACGTTCTCTTCGATACCCTGATCCCTGATCTCCATGCCGTCCCTGTCTGAGACCTCATAAGCAAGACATGCACGGATTCCTGCTTCTTGGACTGCTTTTGCGCATTCATCCAGACTTCCCGGAATTGACATTGCACTTGCATGGTGATCCAGGATTGTCGTGACTCCGAAGCGGATGCAATCAATGATAGGTACGAGCGAGCTTATGTAGATGTCTTCAGGGCCCAGGGTCTTATCTAATCTCCACCAAAGTCTCTCAAGAATCTGAACGAACGTCCGGGGTGGCGCATCTTTTGACGCCATCCCTCTGGCAAAAGTACTGTAGAGATGCATGTGGGTGTTGATCATCCCAGGCATGATCACCTTTCCTTGCGCGTCAATGAATTCCGCGTCCGGATAGCGTGCCTTGATATCTGCGGTATCACCTATTTTACTGATGATCCCGTCTTCTATGGCCACGGCACCGTCTTGGATTACCTTGCCATCAGCGTCCAGCGTGATTAGCAAGCCGTTTCCCACAATTAGCATCAAGTATCCCTCCTTATTCCAAAGCTTTCAATTTTGTTGCGGCATCCTCTATTGCTTCAATTATCTGCTGATATCCCGTGCATCTGCAAAGGTTTCCTGAGATCGCACGGGCTACTTCCTCCCTGGTAGGCTTAGGATTTTCTCTGAGAAGAGCCAAAGCGGACATGAGCATGCCAGGGGTGCAAAAACCGCATTGGATTGCCGTATGTTCCACGAACGCTTCTTGAAGTGGATGGAGTTTGCCGGATTTATCCAGACCTTCCACGGTTTCTATTTCGCTGCCTTCTACTTGGAATGCAGGCACAAGACATGAGTTAACAGGCTTTCCATCCATGAGCACGGTACATGCTCCGCATTCACCTATACCGCATCCTTCTTTTGTCCCTGTGAGCTCCAGCTTATTCCTGAGCACGTCAATGAGTCTGTCGCTTGAGGATATTTCGACCTCAACATCATCGCCATTTACAGTAAAAGTTATTAGTTTCTTGTGTTCCGGTTCAACTTTTTTCAATCTTCATCCACCCCCAGCGCCTTCCAAATAGCCCGCTTTGTGAGGGCGCAAGCAACAGGCTTCTTATACTCTGTGGACCATCTCACTCCGCTGACTCTTATCATCTCTGCGCCCACTTCCTGAGCGGCCAGATTGACTGTTTCTTCATCAGGGGTTTTCCCTGTGAGAGCTTCTTCTGCAGGTGTTATCCTACCGGGCATAGGAAGGCATGCTCCCGGAGCTATTGAAGCCTTTGATATCTTGCCTGACTCGTCTACATCAAGGAGCACGGCTACGCTAAGGCGAGCTATGGCAAGGGACTCTCTTCTGCCAAGCTTCAAAAAGGCACAGCAGGAAGATTGTTCAGGCGCCTGAAAGTATACTTCCTCAAGTATTTCATCAGGTTCTATTATTGTCTTATAGGGACCCTTGAAAAACTCCTCAAGCGCTACATCCCGCGAGCCTTTCCTGCTGATTAGTCGCAACCTTGCGGAAAGGGCGGTAAGCGGCGGGAGAGAGTCTGCCGCAGGTGACGCATTCACAATGTTTCCGCCTATTGTTCCTCGTGTCCTGATTTGAGGCGAACCCACACTTAGACATGCGTCAGCAAGGAAAGGCGCTACATCATGGATAACAGCGCTTCTCACGACGTCTCTATGGGTGGTCATAGCTCCTATTCTTACTATGCCGTTCTCAAGGTTAACATAGGACAGCTTAGGGATACTTGTGATATCCACCAGCCAAAGAGGCTTCTCTTCAGCGGGTTTCGCGCTCCTCATCTGAACCATAACGTCGGTTGCGCCTGCGACTATCCTTGAATTGTCCTTATGTTCGCTGAGGAATTCTATTGCTTCACGGATTGTTCCAGGTCGAATGAATCCAAAGGTCATGCCTGTTCACTTCCCCTCTTGCCTCGGGCTGCTCTAAGCGAATAACCTAGGAGCACTCGCTCAAGGTCCAGCGGCAACTTACGAATTCTCTTTCCGCACGCGTTATAGACTGCGTTAGCTATTGCAGGAGCCAGCAATTCGCAAGTAGGCTCACCTATTGTTTTTGCTCCATAGGGCCCGTATGAGTCAGGGTTTTCCACTATGATCGGAACAATTTCCGGCACGTCCATAGACGTAGGAATGAGATACTCGTCAAGGTTTCGGGTCTTAGTGACACCGTCTTGAAGTTCTACTTCTTCCAAGATGCCATAACCCATTCCCATTGTGACGCCGCCGTATATCTGGCCCTTCACAGTAGCGGGGTTAATGGCACGGCCTACGTCATGCGCTGCTGCCACTTTTAGAACCTTGACTTGTCCGGTATCGCAATCCACTTCAACTTCAGCTGCCTGGCACCCGTAAACATACGTGAAGTATGCTTTGCCTTGACCTGTTTCCTCGTCCCATGAGACCTTTGGCGCCTGGAACCAACCGATGGCAGCCATTAGTTGGCCTTTGCCATAAGCAGCCCTGGCTACGTCCTTAAATTCCACGCACCTTTCAGGGTCTTCCTTTACATATATTTTGCCGCCGGCTGCTGTTATCTCTTCGTGCGGTGCATTAAGAAGTTCAGCTGCGACCCCGAGGAGCACCTCTTTTACTTTTTTCGCAGCGTTCCGGACAGCGCTCCCGCCCATTGTTGTGCTACGGGAGGCGACTGTAGCTCCGCTGTCAGGTATGACAGATGTATCCGTATCCATAAACATGATATCTTCAAACCTGCAACCAAGCTCTTCAGCTGCGATTTGTGAAAAGATAGTCTTAAGTCCTTGTCCGTTTTCTGCGAGTCCGGAATGCAGATATACGCTTCCGTCAGGTTGTACTGACACCAGCGCTCCTGCAGCGTCCACTCCTTCCGCACCCAGGCTCACTCCACGGTGACTTGCAGCAAAACCTACGCCACGGACTTTCCCTTTCGATCCTTTGTTTTCTGCATAAGCCTTTCGCTTTTCCGAGTATCCTATGGCTTCCGTCGCTTTTTCGATCACATTGATAAGGCTTACCGTATGTTCATCCAGGACCTGTCCGCTGGCGGTTACGGAGCCTTGTTTGAACGCGTTCGCAAGACGGAATTCCAAAGGATCCATGTCCAACTCTTCTGCAAGCTCGTCCATAAGGGATTCTTGCGCGAATATAATCTGTGGGCTTCCGAAGCCTCTCATTGCGCCGGTATATGTGTTGTTTGTGAAGACTCCGTATATGTCTGTCTTGACGTTGGGAACCTCATACGGACCTGTTGCCTGAACCACCGAACGCCATGTTACAAAAGGCGTCATGGAAGAGTAGGGGCCCCCGTCTGCCAACATGTATATCTCCATGGCTTGGAGTTTGCCGTCACGGGTCGCTCCGACTTTGTACTTCATCACATATGGGTGACGTTTGTAGCTTTCAATAAGCGACTCTTCTCTGGTGTAGACTATCTTCACAGGCCGCCTGGTCTTCACCGCTGCTACAGCTGCCCTTGCGCAGATTGCAGACACTACGTCGTCTTTACCTCCGAAGGAACCTCCCATAGCGCACTGTATGATTCTTACCCTATTGAGGCTTACTCCGAGGACTTGAGCCACGTGCCGCCTGGCGGTAAAAGGATTCTGGATGGATCCGTATACAGTGACAGTGCCGTCAGCTGCTCCCGGTACAGCGATAGCTGCTTCAGGTTCAATGTATGCATGTTCAATCAACTGTGTAGTGTAGGTCCGTTCAAGAATGACGTCTGACTCTTTGAACCCCTTTTCTACGTTACCTTTTCTGAGAGGGTAGTGGTTCACAATATTACCGGGACAGTCTTTGTGAAGCTGGAGCGCGTCTTCGGACACGGCTTCCTCAACGTCAAACAAGGTTGGAAGCTCTTCGTATTCTACGCGTATTAGGCCGAGCGCTTGATTTGCGATCTCAGGCGTTTCCGCCACGACCATGGCAACTGCATCGCCTAAGTACATTGTCCGTGTGGACACGAAAATGGGCATGTCGGATCGGACAGGTCCGATTGCCTGCGCTCCCGGAATATCGGCGTAGGTAATGACTGCGGCCACACCGGGGAGCTCTTCCGCTTTACGGGTATCGAGTTCAAGGATCTTGGCATGTGGATATTTTGCCCTTAGAACTCGTCCGTAGAGCATTCCGTCAAAGGCGAGATCGTCTGTAAATCTAGCTCTGCCTGTTACTTTTTCAATGGCGTCTATCCGGCTTATTGGTTGGTTTACTACGGTAAACGAGCTCATACTGTTCATCGCCTCCATTCGCCTGCCATTTGCTAGGATACCTCTTTATTCTTAAGTGCAGTATACACTCGTTCAGCTGTGGCAGGAATTTGCTTCATCCATACTCCGACAGCATCGTAAATGGCATTGGTAATAGCAGGGCTTATCGGGACGCACACTGCTTCACCTATACCTTTTGCGCCGAACGGGCCCGAAGGCTCGAGCTCTTCAGCGATGATTGTGTCGATTTTGTGGGGCATGTCTAAGCTGGTAGGAAGTATATAGGTGGAGAAGTTCCGAGTAAGGGTTATCCCTTCCTCAATAATTGTATCCTCAGTTAAGGCATAGCCCATGCCCATGACGACTCCGCCTTCAGATTGGCCTTCCACGCCTTGTGGGTTTATGGCTTTACCCGGATCAGGGACTGATACTGCTTCGACGACTTCGGTCTCACCTGTCAACGTGTTGACCTCAACTAAAGCTATCTGAGTGATATAGCTATAGAGCAGGTGAGGTATGCCGACATATCCTTCAAGCTCAGTCTCGGAAACCGGCCATAGGAAGTGGCCTTCACTCTTTATTGTTTTACCTTTCTTCTTCACGAACTCCGCAATTGTCTTGAACGAAACCGTCTTTTCCGGACAGGATTTTGAGACTGCGGATTCATACCTGATATCTATATCATTTCCAGGTACGGAAAGGATCTCAGCCGCCACAGTCGATATGGCATCATGCAGGTTTTCGGCAGCGAGCTTCAGTGCGTTTCCACCGGTATAGATGGAACGTGAAGCCGTGGATGTCCCGGAGTCCAGGGTATGCCCTGTATCGCCTGATAACATTACTATGTCATCAATGGAACACTTTATATAGTCTGCTGCTATTTGCACGAAAGCAGTGGTATTGCCCTGTCCTATTTCAGGACAACTGATACCTATGGCAAACTGTCCGTTAGGTAAGAGCTCAATTGTGGCAGCGCCGTAGTCCGGAAGCCCTTTTCCAAGGCCGCATCCTTGGAATGCGCAGGCTATACCGATACCACGCTTCTTATGGGGAGCACTGGGCTTTGCCTTAAGCTCTTCCCTAATCTGCCACAGCCTTGAGTTTTCTGCTGCTTCCAGTGTACGCATCAATCCGACTGAAGCTTCCATCTTATGTCCTAACGCAGCTATGTCGCCTTTTCGCAAGGCGTTTTTCTTGCGAATGTCCAGTTTACCCATGCCGAGCTTCTCTGCGATCATGTCAAGCTGAGTCTCTACTGCGAAAGTGACCTGGTTCGCTCCGAATCCTCTAAACGCTCCTGCCACACAGTTATTTGTGTATACGCAGAAACCTTCCAGGTCCACATTTTCCACTCTGTACGCGCCGCAGGAGTGCTCTATCGCAAACCCGATAACCGGGCCTCCGAGAGACGCGTACGCGCCTGTATCAGAGACAACCCTTGCTTGATTGGCAAGAATGGTTCCGTCGGCTGAAGCTGCAGTTTTCATGTAGATTTTCATGGGATGACGTTTCATCCCGGCAACTACTGACTCTTCCCGCGAAATCACGATTTTCGCCGGCCTACCTGTATGCAACACAAGAAGCGCAAGGTATATTTGAAGGGTAATCTCATCCTTACCACCGAACGCTCCTCCGGCAGGCGTGTTGACTATGCGGATTTTCCTTGGATTCATGCCGAGGGCCCGTGCTACTTGAAGCTGGTCTCTGTACGGGTGTTGTCCTCCGCACCAAATAGTGATGTTCTTATCCTCGTCTATAGTAGCTACGCCGCTTTCGGGTTCAAGGAAGGCATGCATCTGCCTGGGCGTAGAGTAGGTATTTTCAACTACAACATGGGCTTCTTTAAATGCTGCCTCCACGTCGCCTCGTTCGATTTTGACATGATTATGGATATTTCCGGTCTCATGCACGAGAGGGGACGACTCGAGCATTGCTTGCTCAGGGTCTGAAACAAGAGGCAGAGGCTCATACTCAACTTCTATTAATTCCAGGGCACGTTCTGCTGTTTCCTTTGATTCCGCTCCTACAAGCGCAACAGCGTCTCCCATGTATCGCACCTTGTCCCCGCATAACACCGGTTGGTCAGGGATGGCGATGCCAAACCCGTTTAAGCCGGGGACGTCCTCATGGGTCAGGACTGTTACCACTCCGTCCAGCTCTTTTGCGCGTTTCGTGTCAATTTTCTTTATCAGGGCATGAGGATGCTTACTCCTCAGCACTGCGCCGTGTATCATATTTGGCAAAGAAAGATCCGACATATATTTTAGCGCGCCTCGGACTTTATCCTTTGCATCAATCCGCGTGACGTCCATACCAACCCACTTGGTTTTTGTCATTTGTGTTACCCCCTCCTCATCTAGTTAGAGCCGTATGGAGCCTCAGCCTCTCTCTTAACCGCCGCCGGTTGGAGCCATAATGAGCACCTCGGCGCCGTCAGAGAGAGGCTCATCTTCATCATAGGCTCGCCTACCATTAATGAGGACGACAATGTAGATTCTGTCTTCGATTTTCAGGCGGTCCAGAAGATCAGTAATCGTCGCGCCTTCTTCGAGTTCCAGCTGGAATTTATCCTTATCTGCGTATTTTTTCATTGGACCGAAGAGACATACATTGATTTTCACGTCTTCCGAACCTCCTTAGCTTGACACTCCCCTTAGAATTCTAACAAGCCTCGCAACATGACAGCAAAGAAAGTAACCCTTCATATAGAAGATTGCATGCCATTTGCTCGCGATAACCTTTAGAACCTCTTACATCGGTTATAGGCACACAGTCGCGAAATGCAAGCTTCGAGATGTATTCGGCAGTCTTCGGATCCAATTGCTTCTCGCGAATGGCGTTTTCGACTGTGCGTGCCCGAACCACTGTCGGTGCCACCGAGCCAAGGGCAACTCTAACGTCAGTGAAGAGGCCGGGCTTCTGGCATTTTCCGACAAACGCTACGCTTACTATGGATATTGCAAGTGATTTTCGTTGTCCCAGTTTCCTAAAGAACGAAACGTACTCTTTACCCAACTTCTGAAACTTGACCCCAAGGACTATCTCATCAGGAGCTAATGCAGATTTCTTCGGGCCTTGGAAAAACGACTCTATAGGCACGGTTCGCTTACCCCTGGGCCCTATGATTTCCACAGACGCTTCCAGGACATATAGTGCAGGTATTGTATCGCCTGCAGGTGATGCTGTAGACATATTCCCGCCTATGGTGCCCCTATTCCTTATCTGAGGGGATCCCACTTGAGCGCAGGCATTTGCCAATATGGGTGCGCTCTCCTTGACCACGGTGGAAGAAGCTATTTCTGCATGTGTGGACATGGCTCCTATCCACACATGATTGCCCTCAGCCTCCCTTATTCCGCGGACCTCAGGGACACGTCCGATATCTATCAGTGCTTTCGGGGATTTCAGCTTGTCTTTCAGCTCGACAACAAGGTCGGTGCCACCTGCGATTACTGCAGCATCATGCCCCCATTTTTCAAGCAGTCCAAGGGTCTCGTCAATGCTTGTGGGAATTGCCACATGGAGTCTGGTCATACTCAACTCTCCCTTGGTTTAAGAGTTATGCACTCCTCGACAGGACATACTGTTTCACACATTCCGCAGCCTTTACACTTATCTTCATCAATGACGGGAAGTCTGTTCTCATCGAGCTCTATGGCTTGATGAGCTCCGTCCATACATGCAATGTAGCAGACATCGCACTTGATGCACGTCTCACGGTTCACAGAGGAGACAACTTGGTAATCTCTCGATAGCTTGGAGTGGTCGACAATGTACGGCAATGCCTTACCAACCAGCTCTTTAACGGAATTCATACCCTTTTCCTCGAGGTAAACACTGAGGCCGTCAATAAGGTCCTCAATAATCCTGAAGCCGTTATGCATTACAGCTGTGCAGAGCTGAATGTTGGTGGCTCCGAGGAGGAGGAATTCCACTGCGTCGCTCCATGTGCTGATTCCGCCTACTGCAGCTATGGGAATATCCACTGACTTGGCGATTTCAGCTACACACCTCAAGGTCACAGGCTTGATGGCAGGGCCTGAGTATCCGCCGTATGTGGAATACCCACCGACGTTGGGATAGGGGATGAATGTGTCGAGATCAACTCCTATCATGCTTTTCAGTGTGTTAATAGCGCATACTCCGTCAGCGCCTGATCTCTTTACCGCCGCGGCTGCTGAGGTGATATCAGCAATCTGCGGGGTGAGTTTGATGACTATCGGCACCCTTGTGGCAGCTTCCTTTACCCAGCGAGCTGTACGCTCTGTAAGCTCAGGATCTTGTCCTATCGTGGAACCCATGCCACGCTCAGGCATACCGTGCGGGCAGGAGAAGCTACACTCAATAAGATCCACGCCGGCAGCTTCCAGGCGCCTCACCAGTTGCTGCCAGTCCTCTTTCTTTGCCCCCATGATGCTGGCAGCCACTACTTTGTCAGGGAATTCCTTCTTTAAGGTTTTTACGTCTTTTTCAACTTCGTCGATATGCCGTTCGGAAATTAAGTCGATATTCTGCAGTCCCATGAGTTTCTTGTCTTCAAGGTCTATACCTGACATCATCGGGTAGACAAGTTCAACTACTTCTGTTTCCACTGATGTTGTCTTTAAGATTGCTCCGCCCCAACCGGCTTCAAATGCTCTTGCTATCATCTCAGCAGAGTCAGTGGTTGGCGCTGCAGCAAGGGTGAATGGGTTCGGGAACTTCACGCCACAGAATTCCAATGATAAATCAACCATGTACGGTCCCTCCTCGTATTAGTCCTAAACATTTCGACGACCAAAGTTATTAGTCGCGTGGTATATATTCATCTCTCAAGAGAGTAAATCATTAATAGATTTAGCTGCCAATTTGCCGTCAGCGACAGCTTGAACCACAGTTTGGCCTCTGTTGACAGCGTCTCCTCCTGCAAAAATCCCTTCTACTGACGTAGCGAGAGTTTCCGGATCTACCTCAATAGTTCCGGAAGAGCTAAGTCGAATACCGCCGAATACTGAAGAAAGCTCAGGCCACGGCGCCTGACCTGTGGCCAGGATAACGGTGTCAACATCGATAGTGTGCTCGCTGCCGGGAATAACCTCAGGGCGAGGACGTCCGCTTGAGTCGAGCTTACCAAGTTTTGTGGAAACACACTCAATTGCGGTCAGCCTACCGTCTTTCTCAATGAATTTCTGAGGAACGGTGAGGCACTGGAATTTTACGCCTTCTTTCTTGGCAAACTCCCGTTCCCTTTCCCATGCAGGCATGTCTTCCTCTCGACGTCGATAAAGTACAATGACTTCACTTGCGCCGGCCCGGACCGCGGAACAAGCTGCGTCCATGGCTACATTGCCGCCACCGATAACTGCGACTGTTCCTGATAGTTCAGGCACATCTCCAAGCGCTGCCATACGCAAGAATTCTCCTGCTTGGAGCACACCGGGAAGATCGTGTCCGGGAGTGTTCAGCTCGGACCTGTAACCCAGGCCTATCCCAATGAAAACAGCGTCTGAGTCTTTACGTACCCCATCAAATGAAATGTCTTTGCCCACTGAGACGCCGGTTCTCATCTTAACGCCGGGGGATAGGGCATATTCGATTTCTGCGCTTACGATTTCCCTGGGGAGCCTGTATCTTGGTATCCCATGGATCATAAGCCCTCCGGGCGCATCCTCAGCCTCGAAGACTGTGACTTCGTGTCCTAATCTGCCAAGCTCGTGTGCGCATGTGAGTCCTGCAGGCCCTGCTCCTATTATTGAGACTTTTTTCCCTGTAGGGGCGCCGGCTTTCTGAGGGCGTATGCCTCGTTTCAGTTCTTCGTCAGTGATAAACCGATGTAGTGCTGAAATAGCAATAGGTTCAGCCAGGTTAGTGCTGGAGCACGGTTTTTCACACTGTTCTTCCGACGGGCACACTCTGGCGCATACTGCGGAGAAAACGTTAGCCTCTCTTGCCAGTCTTGCAGCTCCTATAAAGTTTCTTGTTTTGAGGCGACGTATGAAACCAACCACATCAATTCCGGCAATACATCCGGTGACGCACGGCGCTTCGTGACAGAAAAGGCATCTTGAAGCTTCCGGAAGCGCTTGGTGGCGGGCAAGCCCCTTCTCCACCTCATCAAATCCGGCTTTCCGTTCTTCAAGTGAAAGTTCTTTCATTTTTGGTCGGACGCTCACGTTAATTTGCCTCCTTGTGATCACTACCGGGATTCCATAGTTTGTTGTTCTTAACGGCAACCATCTCAGCAACGATACTTACAGCTATTTCTTGGGCAGTTTGGGCCCCGATTGAAAGCCCGATTGGTGAATATACTCTTTCGATATCTTCCTCGGAAAATCCTTCGCTTTTCAGTGCATCGAAAGTCTTCCTTACTTTCGTTTTGCTGCCAATCATGCCGATGTACGAAGGATAAGGTTGGCTTTTCTTAAGGCATCCTGCCAGTGTTTCTTTGTCATGGCTGTGGCCGCGTGTGACAATGACTATATATGTCCTGGAATCCACTTCTAAATTGTCTACAGCTTCCTCGAAATCAGATATTATAACTTCGTCAGCTGCGGCTTCGGCTGCCTTGGCGAACTCAGGCCTATCGTCAACTACAGTCACTCGAAACCCCGCGATTCCGGCGATGTGAGCAGTGGCGATTCCTACATGGCCTGCCCCGAATATAACTGCTCTCTGGCGGGGAACGACAGGTTCTATATAGATCTTAGCTCGCCCACCGCAAACCATTCCCAGGTTGTCTCTGTCCATTGGAGTAAGATCGACTTCCATAAACTTAGGTACATTTTCCACAAAAACGTGTGTACTTTCTCTTATGATCCGGGCTTCAAGTTCTCCTCCGCCTACAGTCCCGATTGATGTTCCATCGGCAAAAACCAGCATTTTGAAACCAGGCAGGCCCGGTGATGACCCGCTGGTTGCCACTACGACTGCGAGGGCGGCAGGCCGTCCTTCTTGAATTGCCCGGTGTATGCCTTCGTATACAGCTATAGAATCATCAGGTCGAGCTGTCATGTCTCGTCCTCCTATACATTGCCCGATGGTAGTCTTCTTTGGTGTCCAGATCATAAATGATGCCTGAATACTCCATATTCACACGGAACACCCTATCTTCATGCTTCCGGATTACATCGCGTAGTCCGTTTCCATCGTAGGGCATACTCATGATCTCGCTGCGGAGAGCAGCCCGAAATAGTGTAGGATGTCCTCCTCGTCCTTGGTATACAGGGATTACTATATCGTCGGACTGCCCCTGGCGTCTGAATACTTCGAGGATCTTCTCATACACCTCAGGTTGTATCTCCGGTTGATCCGCAGGCGCTACAAAAAACGCTTCAATTCTCGGGTCAAGGGAACTAATTCCCGCCTTAACTGATGAAAACATGCCTGACTTGTAGTCAGGGTTCAACGTAAGTCGCAATTTGGGCCGGCTCTCTTTATCCAGGACAGCTCGAATCCTGGCAGCTTCATGCCCAAGCACGGTCACTACTTGACTGACTCCCGGGGCATTGCAAGCTGCATCCACTGAGGCTTCAATCACTGTCTTGTCACCCCATGGCAAAACCTGTTTCAAGGTTCCCATTCTCTTAGATTCTCCGGCTGCCAGAATAATCGCGCCTATCATGATAAGTGACTACTCCTCACATGAGCAACTCTTGCACTTACGTTCTGCAGCAGCTTCAATCGCATCAATTATCTTGACATAGCCTGTGCATCTACAGATATTACCTGAAATCCCCTGACGAATCTCGTCACGTGTTGGTTCAGGGTTAGCATCCAGTATGGCTTTGGCAGCCATAATCATTCCCGGTATGCAGAATCCGCATTGCACTGCGCCTTCTTCCATGAACGCTTCCTGTAGAGGGTGCAATTCTCCGTTTCTTTCCAAGCCTTCGATAGTCGTGACCTTGCATCCGTTTGCTTGATAAGCCAACATTAAGCATGAGTTTACAGGCTTGCCGTCAACTAGGACGGTGCAAGCACCGCATTCTCCCTTGCCACAACCTTCTTTTGTACCTGTAAGGCCCAAGTCATCCCGCAAAAAGTCTATCAGAGTGCGGGATGCCGGGACCTCCCTTCGTACAGTATCTCCATTTACTTCCATAGACACCTCAAGAGTGGACTTTACGGAAGATGGTGTACCTGTATTAACGGCGCCCGGCATATCACCCATTATGAATCACCTTCTCCTTACAAAAGGCTATCCCGCTTGGAGGTTACTTACGACCTACCTCCCATCGTCAATGCCATTATGGCTTTAGCTACATGGAGTCTGTTTTCTGCCTCGTCCCAGACTACCGACTGCTGACGTTCAATTACCGGGTCTGTGACTTCGTAGCCTCCGTATTACTTAACGCGCTTAGAGTACACTGCAGGGAACAAAGAGTAGAACATAGCCGATTTTGTCAGATGATCAATCCTTACCTGGTCATCAACGGAGTGGGCGTGCCTTTCTTCCGCAGGGCCAAATCCGATTGTAGGTATGCCCAGTCTGCCCATGGTGGATATGCCGTCAGTTGAGAATACCCATCTGCTTGTCGGGGGCATCTCGCCAAAGAGGGCCTTGCCGCAATCCATTCCTGCCTGGACCACCGGATGATCTTCTTCCAGCACCCATGTGGGGAAGTACTTATCCCACTCAGGCGTATATCCGGTCCAACTCGGTGTTTCATACTGGAGAAGGCTGACTTCAGCTTCTTCAGCGCCTGGCAGAGCCTTGATCTCTTCTATGGAAGACTCGGTTGTCTCGCCTACGGTCATCCGTCTGTCAATATAGATGGTGCACTCATCAGGCACAACGTTTAGTGAACCGGTCTTGCACTCGATGGATGTAACAGCGATGCTGCCAGGTCCTATGAAAGGATCGTCTTTCAGATTGCCCTGAAGCTTCTCGATTCCTTGTATGATCGGGACCATTTTGTAGACTGCATTTAGGCCGCGCTCAGGAGCGCTTGCATGACAGGAGACTCCTTTAGTGGTGACTTTGATTTCACAACGTCCACGATGGCCGCGGTTGATTGCCAGGTTGGTGCATTCGCCTATCAGAACGCAGTCGGGTTTGATTCCCTGTGTGGTAATCATCTCGTACACTGCCCAACCGTCACAGTCTTCTTCCTGAACGACTCCTGCGATATAAAGGGTAATATCATCAGGTAGAAGACCAAGCTCTTTGATGATTTTTCCCGCGTAAACCATACACGCTATCGCTGCCTTGTTGTCGGAAGCGCCGCGTCCATAGATGATGCCGTCTTTTATCGCACCTTTGAAAGGATCATGCTCCCATGCAGTTGGGTCTGCGATAGCCACTGTGTCAATGTGGGAGTCATACAGGATCTTTCTCGGGCCGTTTCCGATTGTGCCAATGACGTTACCTATGGCGTCAATCTTCACGTCGTCAAACCCGACCTTCTCCATTTCCTCCTTAATCCTCTTTATGCAGTCTCCTTCTTCTGAACTAAAACTGGGTATTTCAATAAGGTCTCTGAGAAATGCGACAATATCATCTGTATACTTTTCTGAAGCTTCCCTGATTTTTGCCATTTGCTCGTCTGTAAATTTCATAAAACGTCCCCCTTCGTAATTATTGAATTGTTAACCTATCAATGCGTTTTTCGAGTTACGCGTTTGATAGTTAATCTCGGTTTTTACGCCCCTTCGAAGCAATGAATCTGCCGCTTCCCGGAACTCCGAGAAAAACTCCGTTATCATATACAACTTTGCCACGAACAAGGACAGTAGTGGGGTACCCTTGTACGGTCCTGCCCTCATACGGTGTGTAATCTGCCTTAGAGTGCTGTGAGTCAGCAGTTATGGTCTTTGGCAGATTTGGATCGAAAATGACTATATCCGCGTCTGCGCCTGGCGCTATTGTGCCCTTTTGCGGATAGAGCCCGAACAATTTCGCAGGGCAAAACGAAAGCATTCGCGCCAGTTCGGAAAGGGGCATGCCCCGCTTTACTACACCCTCGTAGTGAACCAGAGGAAGTAAGGTTTCAACCCCGGGAATCCCGGGGAGAGTATTAAAGCATGACGTCCCTTGGGCTTTTTGCTTACGTGTAAAAGAGCAATGGTCAGTTGCGATAACATGAAATTCACCGTTTAGAACCCCGTCCCAAAGAGTGTCTATGTCGCAGGAGTCTCGGAGCGGGGGAGTCATGATGAACTCTCTCGCGTCATCCCCTGCGTATAGGTGAGAAGTGAGTGTTAAGTAATGAGGCGAGGTTTCAGCATAGATTGAGTAGCCTTTCCCTCTGGCCTCTCTGACCGCTTCCAGCCCCGGGCCGCTGGATACATGGACGAAGTAGACGGGCACCCCTGCTTCACCCAGGATAGACGCAGTATTCCGGATTGCCGACGCTTCCGCTTTCGCAGGTCTTGATGCCGCATGGTAGGAAGGGGCGGTTTCACCCTTTTCTTGCATTCGGGCTTCAAGATTTTCAACAAGATCATTGTCTTCTGCGTGAACTGTCACAAGAAGGCCTGCCCGGTGTGCGGCTTTTGAGAGCCGAATAAAATCATCCTTCTCAAGGAGGTATCCTGCAGCTCTGTACGTTGTGAATAGTTTAACTGCGCTTACTCCCAACTCAAGGAGGTCTCTGAGTTCACCGTCAAGATTGTCCGGGGTTTTTGTCATAGTCATGTGTAAGGCAAAATCTGTCGCCACATGGGGTTCTGCTTCGTCAATGCGTACCTGAGCCGCGTCTGCCAGGCTTTTGCCGGGTATCTGATCCGCAAAATCAATGACAGTTGTGACTCCGCCGCACGCTGCAGCCATTGTCCCCGATGCAAAATCATCAGCTGTTATTGTGCCGCGGGAACGGAGCGCGAAATGGGTATGAGCATCAATTACACCGGGAAGCACATATTTCCCTTTAGCGTCCAATGTGACTCTACCGGGAGAATCAGGCAGGTCACGTCCTACTGCGGATATTCGTTGGTTATCGATGGCCACATCTTGAGGGAGCGCGCCTTTTTCAGTTATTACGATGCCACCTTTGATAAGGTAATTCATGATGTTGCTCACCTTTATGTCACATTTGGTGGAAGATATTTTTCTTGAGATGTTCTTTTAGACAGTCTTTATTTTGTGTGTTTCCTACAACTTGATTCTCGTGCCGCTTGTACCTCTTAGTGCATCTAAGCTTCGTTTGAGAGATGCAATAATTGAAGTTCCGCCACCGGAAGCAAAGTCAATTGCAGCTTGAACTTTAGGACCCATGCTGCCTGCACTGAAATGTCCTTCCTCCATGTACTTCTTAGCTTCATCAACGGTAATTTCAGTAAGATATGTTTCAGCCGGAGTGCGGTAATTGATTGCAACTCTTTCAACGTCTGTAAGGATCATTAGGATATCGGCTTTGATATCTCCTGCCAACTTGGAGCTTGCCAGATCCTTGTCTATAACAGCTTCGATTCCTCGTAGCGTATTGTCTTTCTGAATAACGGGTATGCCTCCGCCACCTGCAGCAATCACTACGGTGCCTTGTTTGATGAGGGCTGCGATTGCGGATTTCTCGAATATCTCAACCGGGAGAGGCGACGGGACAACTTTGCGCCAGCCTCTGCCTGAGTCTTCCACCCACTTTTCACCGCGCTCTTTTTCGAACCGCCGCGCTTCGTCCTCTGTATAGAAAGGTCCTATGGGTTTAGTAGGATTTTTGAACGCAGGATCGTTTTCATCGACTATCACCTGAGTAAGGACGGTGGCAACAGGAACGTTGATGTCCTCTTTGACCAGCTCGTTGTGGAGAGCTTGTTGAATCATGTATCCTATGAGTCCCTGGCTCTTCGCGCCACATACATCTAAAGGCATGGCAGGGACAAGGTCTTGTGAATGTGTGTTCTGGATAAGTATGTTTCCAACCTGCGGGCCGTTACCGTGGGTTATGACTACCCGATAACCGTGTTTGACCATGCGTGCGATGCTTTCGCATGTTGTCTTGACATTCGCAAACTGGTCCTCTGCGGTTCCTCTTTGGCCCGGTCTCAAAATAGCATTACCGCCCAGCGCTAAGACGATTGTTTGCTGCACTGATATAATCCCCCTCCTCTAACCCTCCGCCAA
>CZCA01000176.1_pt1 | contig 28971 bp, 25 predicted proteins | sample 591981 | NCBI WGS metagenome assembly CZCA01 (sample SAMEA3556810, study PRJEB10932) | anaerobic digester metagenome | reverse complement strand
GGCGGCGTGCGAACGCAATTGGATCGTGTCGAAAAACTGTTGCAAAATTGACCGCGTCTGCCGCCTTCGGTATAATCAAGGACGCGCCATTTTTCGGGCGCTGTCGTCGATGCCAGGCGGATGCGTGTGCCTGGCCACATCGGCGTTTCAGCGATTTGTACCGACTAGCGCCGGTGACAGTATGGCGACGCCTTCACGGCAAGCGTCACTACTGGAAACGTGGCCGGCCGTTGACAATGAAATTCTGTAGTAGGAGTCCAAAATGTCTGATTTGAAATTGATGGCCGACCCGCGCACACTTACCGGGCGCAAAGTGAATCAGCTGCGTCGTCAGGGCATTGTACCTGTTGTTGTGTACGGCGCCCAGACCAAGCCGGTGAATCTGCAAGTCCCCGACCGCGAGTTGGAACGTACGCTGCACGCCGGCGGCGCGTCGCAGGTGGTGACGGTGACGGTAAGTGATGGCGATGTGCACAATGTCCTGATCAAGAACGTGCAGCGCGAGCCGGTCTACCACAGCCTGCTTCACGCCGACTTCTACGCAGTCAACATGAATGAGGCGCAGCGCGTGGCGGTGCCGTTGGTTGCAGTAGGGAAGGCGTCGGGCATGGCTGCTGGCTTGATGTTCTTCCAGGCGCACGAGATGATCCATATCGAGGCGCTGCCTGCCGATATTCCCGCTGAGATCGAGGTTGATATCACGCCGCTGACATTGGAAACGCCGATTCACGTGCGCGACTTGCCAGCCATCAAGGGCGTCACCTATGTCGATGATCCCGATGAAGTTGTCTTTACGCTGATGGTGACGCGTGCGGCCGAGGCTGAAGAAGCCGCTACAGAAGATGTTGCTGCTGAGCCAGAAGTGGTCAAGAAGGGCAAGCAGACCGAAGAAGAAGAGTAAAGATTGGAGATTGGAGATTAAGAGATTGGAGATGGTTCGGTCACCAGAACCTCCAATCTCCACTCTCCAATCTCTTAATCCCTTAATCTCTTAATCTCCTCATCTCTCCTGATTCATCAAAACGGCGCCTCGTCCAGGAACTGCATTGGATCTACTGCCACCCCATCGATGCGTAGCTCCCAATGTAGATGAGCGCCCGTGCTCAACCCCGTGTTGCCCACCAGGCCCAACACATCTCCTGTCTCTACTCGCGTGCCGGGCGTCACCTTCATCTCACTCATGTGCCAGTAACCGGTAAAGACGCCTTGCCCGTGATCGATGATCACGGCATTGCCGCGCACGGCCAATGGCTCAGCCAGCACGACGACGCCTGGCGCCGGTGCAAAGATCAACGTGCCCTCCGGCGCGCCGAAATCCTGACCAGCGTGGAAATTGCCGATGTCGGCAACGGAGTAGGTGCGCCGTGTGCCGAATGGGCTGGTCGTGGGATAATCGACGCTAATGGGGCGCTGGAAGACGTCGCGCCACCACAACGTCGGGCTGATCTGCGACCAGATCGCCACCACCCGCTCCCGCTCCGCCACCACGACATCGGGCGTCAAGACATCCGCCTTCTCCTGTGCAACAACGATTTCCTGGTAGTCATAGGGGCCGGCGACAACGGTGACCGGCCAGGAGCGCACGATCTCGACGCCGCGCGCGGTGATGTAGCCAATCTCAAGGGGGTAGACGCTAGGTTCAAGCAAGGCATCGACGGGGACGAAGGCAAAATGATGCAGGCCGTCCTCACCGAGCGGGATGAAGGTCAGCGGTTGCCCATTCCAGCGCCCGATCAAGTTCAGCGGGCGGCTGCTGATGACATCGACGCGTCCGGTGCGCCCCTGCACGATCTCTGCTGGCGCGTCCAGCGCGGTGATGGCGCCGAGCGTAACCGTCATTGGCGGCACGACATCCGCTGGCACCCGCACCGGTTGGCCGGGAAAGAGCCGTCGCGTGCCGGGGGCGCCGTTTAACTCGGCGACGAGGGCGGGGTCGAGCGCATAGCGTGCCGCCAGGGTGGCGAGCGTGTCGCCAGCGGCAGCGCGTACAACCCCGGTGGCAGTGGTCGCCGCCAGCGCGGCGACAGGCAACGACCCATCGGCGTTGGGAATCACCAGCACCTGGCCAACGCGAATCCGGTTTGGATCATCGATGGCGTTGGCTACGATCAAGGCGTCAAGGGGAACGCCGAACTTCGTCGCAATCGCTCCCAGCGTATCGCCGGGAGCAACGGTGTAGGCGCCGGCAGCATCTTGTGCGTGCAGCGGGCGCGCCAGCGTCAACAGCAGCAGCAGGGTGATGAGAAAGCGGCCCGTCGCCAGGCTATTCCGGCGCTCCATAGACGCTTGGTTTCAGCACGCCAATAAAGGGTAAGTTGCGATAGATCTCGTCATAGTCCAGCCCGTAGCCGACGACGAATTCGTTCGGGATCGAGAAGCCCACCCAATCGACGTGAATATCGACTTCGCGGCGTTCGGGTTTATCGAGCAACGTCATGATACGCAGCGACGCAGGGCGGCGTTCCTGTAGGATGCGCACCAAGTAGCTCAGGGTGCGCCCGCTGTCGATGATGTCTTCGACAACCACGATATTGCGCCCTTCAATCGAACTGTTCAGGTCTTTCAATATCCGCACGACGCCGCTGCTGCTCGTGCCGGCGCCATAGCTACTGGTCGCCATGAAGTCAATCTCATGCGGGATCGTGATCGCACGGATCAAGTCGGCCATGAAGATGATGCTGCCTTTGAGCACCGAGACAAGCAGTAAATCCTTGTGGGCATATTCACGGTTGATCACGTCGCCCAGCTCGCGAACTCGTTTGCGGATGGTGACTTCATCGACCAGCACTTTGGCGATGTCCTGATGCAGGCTCACTTTGTCGAAGACGGGGCGGTGCGGCTGGGTGCTCATGGTGGGTGCTGTCCTGTGATCGTGTTTATGGTGTCGTGGTGCGGACTTGTCGCACGATGTAGACCTGGTCGCCAATGGTCAGCTGGAAGCCAGGCTCCGGTGTCGGCGCCGGCGCTTCTGCTGTATCTAGTGATGCCGTGATCGGGGTCTGATCGATGGGACCGGTCGCTTCCACCAATTCCCCAAAGACCCATGCCTGGGCGCCGGCAGCCTCGACCTGCCACCACGTGGTCGCAGCATCGCGACCCACGATCGGCAAGCGGTTGCCTTCGACGACATAGCCAAGCAGGTCAAAGGTCACGCCCGGCCCGGCGCGTAGATTGAGCACCGGCGTGCGCACGATGGCAGTGGGCGCGTCCGGCGTGGCGGCGGCGAGAGTGTTTTCTGCCACCAACGGCGCATTCGATGCACTGGCGCTTTTGAACTGGCTGCTCCAGGTCGCTGTCAGGTCAAGATATTGGCGGCCAAAGGCGGCGCTCGGTTCGATATAGCTGCCTTCAGGCCACTCGTTAAAGCTATTGATAATCACCCAATCGGCGCCACTGTCGATTGCAGCCCGCCAGCTGCGTGTGTAATAGGCGCCGCCTTCACGATCCTGGGCAAAGCCACTACCCGGGCGAATCTTGACATCGTTGTAGCCGGGCATCACGGTCGCCACCCATACACCACCTGCCGCATCGACGCGTGCAGCAAACTTGCGATTCGTGGCCAGCAAGTCGGATGGCGGGTTCCACGTGTTGCTATAGAGATGGTGTCCATCGAAGACAGCCAGCAGAGATGTGTCCACCCCCTCGCTTACCCAGAAGGCGCCATGATTCGGATCGACCTGGTTGCGAATTGTCGCCCATGTGTCTATACCGTATAGTCCTGGTCGCCAGAAAAAGACGACGGGGCGTCCATCCACGCGTAGATACGCAGGGTGATTGGCGTGGACATTGAGCAGATGTTGCAGCGCGCTTGTCGTGGCCTCGACGCTGCCCAGAAAGGGTGAATCGGTCTCGAAGAGCACCGCAATCTTGAAGCCACGCGCTGCGGCTTCATCGAGCAGTGCGGCCAAATTGGGTTCGGTCTGGTTGCTGGCGCCGTCTGGCCCGTACCAGGCGACAACCAGTGCATCGATGCCGGCGCTCATGGCCTGATCGATGTGGCGTCCCATCACGCTGCGGTCGCGGCTGACGTAGCTCTCGGCGGGCAGGTCGCTCAGTTTGTCGTAGTTCCAGGTGGTTTCGTCAAACCAGGTGTAGTAGAAAGCCAACACCAGCCGCTCGGAGATGCTCTGGGCGGGCGGGCGGCTCGCAGGGGCGGCGCTGGCGGCGCGTGGGTATTGCAGCAACGCGCCGAGCATCATCGCCAGGAGCAGCAAGAGCAAGGTAATCAGGATGCGCCAGCCCAGATGAAACCCGCGTTCTGGATGTTCTTCGACGGCGGCCAGGGTCGAATCAAATTGCAACGGTTCACGCATACGTTCTCCACTCACAAGCGGTGATGGTATCACGCTGCCCGTGTGCGGCAAAAATCACTCAGGGGCGTGGGCGGCGTTGCGCGGTGCGCCTGGCGCTATTTGCATGGCGGGCAGGGACAGCAATTCGCTCAGCATCATGGCGGTGGCGCCCCAGACAGTGTATTCACCCAGTGCAAAGAACGGCACTTCGATCTCGCGACCGCGCAATATCCAGGGTTCCACGCGTCGGGTTGTAGGGTCCAGGAGTGCGTTCAGCGGCGCCTCGATGAGCGCTGCCACCTCATAGGGGTCGGGGTTGAAGGCAGGGCGATAGTCGATCCAGCCGACGACGGGCTGCACCAGATAGTTGCTGGCCGAGACATAGAGCGGGGTGAGCTGCCCCAACACTGTGAACTGGCTGGGGTGCACGCCGATCTCTTCGTAGGTTTCGCGTAGGGCAGTCGCTGTCAAATCGCCGTCTATTGTTTCATAGCCGCCGCCCGGAAATCCGATTTGTCCGCTATGTACGCCGGGATACGTTGGCCGCAAAATAAGCGGAAGGAAGATTTGCCCTTCGTGTGGATAGAGCAGCGCTAAAACCCCCCCACGCCGGGCATCGAGGCGAGGGGAATCGTGGAGTTCGCCGCCGGGGCGCGGGCGCGGCGCCATACGATACTGAGCTGCGCGTCCGGGCAGCGGTGCATTCAGGTCGCGACGGAGTTGTCGTAGAAATGGTTCGTAGGTTTCCAGCATGGCAGCTTCCGTCGTCACGCTTCCCGTCGTCACGCTTCCCGTCGTCACGCTTCCCGTCGTCACGCTTCCCGTCGTCACGCTTCTGTCGTTACACGTCCGTCGTTACGCGGACGATCAATCCCTTGAGATACTCCCCTTCCGGGAAGGTGATGGCGACCGGATGGTCGGCGCTCTGGCGCAAGCTTTCAAGCACCTGGACGGGGCGCCCAGCGTCGATGGCGGCGCCAAAGAGCACTTTCTGGAAGAGTTCGGCGCTGACCAGCCCGCTGCAACTGAAGGTCGCCAGGATGCCGCCCGGTCGCAGACGCCGCAGCGCCAGACGATTGATTTCTTTATAGCCGCGCAGCGCCCGCTCCACCGCCGCCTGATTGTGCGCAAACTTGGGCGGGTCAAGAATCACGACATCGTATACGCGATCTGGCTCTGCCTCCCAATCGCGCAGCACTGTGAAGACATCGCCAGCGATGTTTTCGGTGAGCGCCTCAGGGTCGAAACCGTTGCGCCGCAGATTCGTCTCCGCCAGCGTCAGCGCCTCGACGCTCGTGTCCAGGTTGGTGACGTGGGCGGCGCCAGCCCGGAGCGCGTGCACGGCAAAGGCGCCCGTGTAGCTGAAGGCATTGAGGACGCGCTGCGCACCGCAGTAAGCCGCCACGCGCCGACGATTGGCGCGCTGGTCGGTGTAGAAACCTGTCTTCTGCCCATGCAGCAGGTCGACAGAAAAGGTCAGCCCATCTTCGGTGATTTCGATCATGTGTTCTGCTGCCTCGCCTGCCAGCAACCCACTGACCGGCGTCAACCCTTCCAGCCGGCGCACGTTCATGTCGCTGCGCTCTATGACGCCCCGCGCGCCGGTTTCGGTCAGCAGCAGCTCAGCCAATTCGTGTTTGCGCCGATCGATGGCAAGCGTGCCTGCCTGCAGCACCAGGAAATCGCCAAAGCGATCCACGGTGAGGCCGGGTAGAAAGTCGCTCTCAGCGTTGATCAGGCGTAGCGCAGTGCAGCCTTGCACCTCTGGCAGCGCGGCGCGCATCGCCAATGCCGCGCGCACGCGCCGTTGCCAGAAGTTGGCGTCGATCCGCTCGGCGGCGTCCCAGGTGAGCAACCGCACCTGAATTTGACTGCGTCGGTTGAGGTAGCCACGCGCCAGAAATGCGCCCTGCACATCGCACACATCGACGATCTCACCGTCGGCGGCGGCGGGGGACATCGACGCGATGGCGCCGCTAAAGAGCCAGGGGTGGCGCTGGCGCACCGGTTTTTCACGTCCCGGCTTGAGAACGACCGCCGGGTACTCACTGACGGGCATGGTTTTCGTCACGAATGTGCTCCACTTCCCAACCAAAATCGTTGATACGGATAGATTCACCTGGCAGACGAACGGTCTTGGTCGCAGGGTCGTAGGTGAAGGCGAGTTCGGCGCCACCCGCTGTCGTCAGGACGCCTGCGACGGTCGCAATGCTCCGTTGTGTGAAGCGCACGCGATAGCCTTTGTAGATGACCCAATGTGTCAGCGCCTTGACATCAACGCGCATGGTGTTCTCCTCAGAACGTAGCCCGGTTGGACAGGATTCATGCGTGCCGCAACTTCACCCAGTCTCTGGTGCGTGACGCCATGTCAGCGCCAGAACGCGACGCGTCTGTGTGGTGATCCGCGCGGTATGTGCCTGCGCCAGCCCACACACCCAGAGCAACAGGCCGCTGGCGTCATCTACAATTACCGGCCAGCCAGGACGCAGCGCCGGTGCAATCTTGGCGTCGGTGAACAGGTCACCGACCAGTTTGTGTTTGCCCGCCAGCCCCAATGGTGCGATGCGATCGCCAGGTTGTGGCGTCGTGAGCACCGGCGCATTCACTGCGTCGGCGTCGCAGAATGCTGTCCAGCGGTTTGGGTTGCGCTGCCACTCCGCAGGCAGTGCATCCCGATCGAACGTCTGGCTTGTCAGTCGCCACGCGCCGATCACGTACTCACCGGTGCGTGGCAACGCCGCGCGCACAACTTGTCGGCGCCAGCTGGCGTCAAGCCATGGTCCCTCAGGCGCAATGGGCAGCTCATCCTGGCGATGCAGCGCCAGGTGCAGCTGGCGATCAACGGTCACGATGCTCCAGGCCAGCCCTGCCGCCAGTGGATGTGCACCGGATCGGGCGGATGTTGCCATGACCTGCGCCGCCAGCGTCATGACCTGGGCGGCGCCGATAGCGCGCAGGTCGGCGCCTAGCGAGCGCAGCGCCATCCGCAGAACGCCGCGCCGGTCACCCTCAGACAGACGCCGCAGGTCGGTCAGATTGAGCAGCACGCGCGCGTGATCTTGGGCAACGATCAAGTTTTGCAGTGTCTGCCGGTCGTGAGCGTCAAGTCGCTCAACATCCTCTGCCAGCAACGTGGTCGTGCGCGCCAGTGTTGCCACCACCTGTGGATTGAGCTGCGCCAGCATCGGGAGCACCGCATGGCGGATCAAATTGCGGCTGCGCGTTCTGTCGGCGTTGCTTTCATCTTCGCTCCAGGTCAGTTTGTGACGACGGGCATAGTCGGCCAGCTCGGTGCGCGTCAACGCCAGCAGCGGGCGCACGACGCGCACTGGGCGCGACGTCAGGGGGGCGGCGTCAAGCAGTGTGACCGGACGCATTGCTGCGAGACCACTTAGTCCGCTGCCCTGCACCAGCCTCAGCAGCAGCGTTTCCGCCTGATCTTGCGCATGGTGCGCGACTACCAGGATGGGAACCAGCGCCGACGGCGTGACGTTACAGGCGATTGTGCAGAGCGCGCGATAGCGAGCCTGACGCGCCGCAGCTTCGAGACCGGCCGGGTCAGCGCGCAGGCTTGCGCCGTTGAGTTGCACTAGATGAAAAGGCATCGCGGCCTGCGCAGCCAGTTGGCGCACGAAAGCCGCGTCCGTTGCAGAAGCCGGGCGTAGTCCATGATCGACGTGTGCGACATGCAGGTCGAGTTTCCATTCTGATGCGAATTGCATCAGAATATGAAGAAGCGTCACACTATCCAGGCCGCCACTAACAGCCACGACGACTGGGCATGACGTTGTGGTGAGCGGGAAGAGTTTGTCGTGGCGTTGAGCCTGTACAAAGTGCGCCAGGACAGGATCGGATGCGTGTGTAGCTGTGGTGTAAGTCGATGGTTTAGGTAGCACATCTGCATTATAATGCAGTCGAGGCAGAGGAAGCAGATTAGAGATATGTTGCAAAGTCTTTTTTGGCGGTGTCCTGGCTGTGGTATACTCAAGTGTAATTTTTCTGTGGTTTCGTCACAGACACCGAGCAGGTAAACACGCACAGATGTTAATACATCTTGTGCCATGAGGAGATAAAGTACGTGTGAATAACCCGGTCGATTGGCTCTTAGGGCTGTTTTCACTCGATATCGGGATCGATCTAGGCACGGCGAATACACTTGTCCATGTCAAGAATCGAGGAATCGTCATCAACGAGCCATCGGTGGTCGCCATCGATATTTCGTCGCGGCGGCGTAATCGCGTCAAGGCGGTTGGCAGCGAGGCCAAAGAGATGGTAGGGCGCACACCATCGCACATTGTCGCCATTCGCCCGCTGCAAGATGGCGTTATCTCTGACTTCGATGTGACCGAGCAGATGATCCACCACTTCATTGGCAAAGTGCATGGTGGCCGCTTTGGCGCCGCCCGCCCGCGAGTGGTGATCGGCATCCCGTCGGGGGTGACTGAAGTGGAAAAACGTGCCGTGCGCGATGCCGCGATCAGCGCCGGCGCGCGTGAGGCGGGTTTGGTTGAGGAGCCGATGGCCGCTGCAATTGGCGCCGGGCTGCCGGTGACAGAATCGATCGGATCCATGATTGTGGACATCGGCGGCGGCACGACCGAGGTGGCGGTGATTTCATTGGGGGGCATTGTGGTCTCGCGTTCGATCCGCGTGGCGGGTGACGAGATGAACGAAGACATCATCAATTATGCCCGCCAGAAATACAACCTGCTGATCGGCGAACGCATGGCGGAGCGCGCCAAGATCGAGATCGGCTCGGCCTATCCGCTGGAGCGCGAACGCACGATGATCCTGCGTGGGCGCAATTTGATCACCGGCTTGCCGGAGGCTGTCGAGGTCAGCTCGGTGGAGATCCGCGAGGCGCTCTCCGGCTCCGTGCAGGTCATCGTTGATGCGGTCAAGGCAACGCTGGATGAGACGCCGCCCGAATTAGTGGCCGACTTGATGGAATATGGCATTGTGCTGGCGGGTGGCGGGGCGCTGTTACAGGGATTGGCGCAGCGTCTACAGGATGAAACCCGCATGCATGTGTATGTTGCTGACAATCCGTTGACGGCAGTGGCGATGGGCACCGGCATGATTTTGGAAAAACCCGAGTTCTATCGCGAGACGTTGACCAGCATGCAACGAAAGGCGACGATTCGATAGCATTGTTCACGGATTCAACCGCTTTCCATGCGTAGCACCGAACGACGACCCTGGAGTTTCAGCGATATTGGCGTGCGCGTCGGCTTGCTTGCATTGGCCGCCGTATTGCTGATGGCGTTGCAAATCTCCGGCAACCTGCGCCCCGTGCAGAGTTTCATCACCCAGTTGACCGCACCCGCGCAATTGAGCGCCACCGGCGTCACCTCCAGCGTCGAGGGCTTCCTGACGTCGCTGGCGCGGCTGCGCACACTGGAACAGGAGTACGCCGCACTACAGACACGCGCTGAGCAATTGGAAGCCGAAAACAACACCCTGCGTGAGGTTGAACAAGAAAACGAGCGATTGCGTTCGTTGCTCAAATTTGCGGAGACGCGCCCACGCCTTGAGTTGCGCGGCGCACAGATCGTTGCCCGCGTGATCGGCGAGGAGAGCACAAACTTTAGCGAGACGATTCTGATTGACCTGGGAGCGGTGCACGGAATTCGCACCGGGATGCCGGTGGTCACCGATCAAGGGCTGGTTGGGCGCATCAGCGAAGTGACCGAGAACATCTCGAAAGTGCTGTTGCTCAACGATGTAGGCAGTTCGGCCAGCGCACTATTGGCCGAAAGCCGACTCAACGGCATCGTACATGGCAGCGCCAGCGGCGACCTGATCATGGACTTCATCCCGCAGGGGCCGACCTTTACGGTGGGTGAAGCCGTGCTCAGCTCCGGGCTGGGTGGCAAATTCCCGCGTGGTCTAGCCATCGGCGTGATCGAGTCCATCGATTCGCAGCCCAACGCAGTCTTTCAGACAGCGCGCGTACACCCGGCGGTGGACTTTGGCAGCCTGGAACTGGTGATGGTGATCACCAACTTTGAGCCGAATGAATCGCTGCCTGATTTGCTGCTGCAGCAGAGTGCGGTCACGCCGACGCCCGCCGTTGCGCCGACCGAGGGGGCTACGCCATGAATCGCGGTGCGCTCTACTATTTGATGATTCCATTGTTGCTGCTATTCTCGCTGCTGCAATCGACGACGGTGGCGCGCTTCAAGCTGGCGGGCGTCAAACCGGATTTAGTGCTGCTGCTGATCGTTGTCGGCGCGCTGGTGTATGGTGCGCGCCCTGCGGTGTTGTGGGCCTTTATCGCTGGCATCGGGCTGGACATTTTCAGCGGCGGCCCCTTGGGGGCGTCAAGTCTGGCGTTGATGGCGAGCGCGCTGATTGCCGGGTTGGGCCATCGTCCCTTCTCGCGATTCAATATCCTGGTGCCGCTGACCGCCGTCGCACTGGGCACGCTGGCCTACGCTGCCGTCTATCTGACGATTCTGGCTATTCTCGACGTGACAGGCGCCTCGACGCTGCGGCTGCCCTTGCTGGACACGGTGCGTAATATCGTATTGCCCGTGACCGTGTATAATACGGCGCTCATGCTGCTGCTGCTGCCGGTGTTGAATCGTCTGCCTGAAAGCCAGGATTTGTAAGCGGGCTGTTGCTTTGGCGCTTGCGTGCAGTTCCAGCCATTGTGGCAGGGCGCACGGGCGATTGATGGCTTATGTTTGAAGAACGTACAGGTCGTGACACTGCCAATCTTGCGATGCTGGCTTTTCGCCTGGGGATCGTGATCACCTTCGTGGTCATGGTTGCCAGGATGTTCCAGTTGCAGGTGTTGCAGAACGAGCGGTATGAGACGCTGGCCAATCGCAATCGACTGTTACGGATCGAAACGCCAGCCCCGCGCGGCGTGATCTACGATCGCACTGGCACGATTCTGGTGCGCAATCGCCCTAGCTTTGAAGTGGCGTTGGTGCCCGAGGATTTGCCCTTCGACGACCCTGACACCGAGAACGTCGACGAGGAGGCGATCGAGATCGAGAAGGTGCTGCGCGTTTTGCGTGCCGATGTCGATCGGGATGTGGCGCTGCGCATGGCAGAGATTCTTTTCATCAAACTCGGTTACGAAGACTTCGTGCGCACGGTGCAGCAGGCTGGTGTGTCCATCACCTTTCTGGATGAACCGGCGTTCGTGACGCCGGTGACCGACGATGGTCGCCTGAGCATGGCAGAACCACGCAAAGTCTACTTTCCCGATCTGGAGCAGCCATTGCCGCTGGAAGGGCTGGTTGCGCTGGTCAAACGCGCCGTCGCTATTCAGAGCCTGGGCAGCGCCTCCGACCCGGTGCCCATTTTGGATGGCATCGACCGCATTCGCGCCTTCGAAGTGTCGGAGGATAGTTTCCGGATTCCGGCGGTGCGCGTCAATCAGGTGCCCGTGCGCGAGTACATTTATGGCGACTTGCTGAGTCATGTGCTGGGCTTTATGGGGCCGATTCCGGCCTTTGCCGCTGCGGAGTACAAGGCAGCCGGTTATAACAATCCCAACGAAAAGGTGGGATTGAACGGGCTGGAGTACACCTATCAAGAGGCGCTGCGCGGCAAACCGGGCGTGCGCAACTCCGAACGCGACATCCTTGGCGTGGATGTGCGCACCGTGGGGCCGGTGGTCGAGCCGGTGCCAGGGTTGAATCTTTATCTGAACATCGACCGTCGTTTGCAGGCGGTGATGCGCGACGCGCTCGAGGAAAAGATGACCGAACTCAATGCGCCATGGGGAGTGACGGTGGCGATCAACCCCCAGAACGGCGCTGTGCTAGGTATGGTCAGTCTGCCTTCCTATGACAACAATATCTTTGCCGAACGCATCGACGAGAGATACCTGGCGCTGGAGGCTGATGAGCGCCGCCCGCTGATCAACCATGCCATCGGCGGGTTGTATCCGCCCGGCTCCACCTTCAAGATGGTGACGGCGGCAGCCGGCCTGGCCGAGAGCGTGATCACGCCGGAGACGGTGATCGTGGACGCTGGCCCGATCTATTTGCCCAATCAGTACTTTCCTAACGACATGTCGCAGGCACAGAAATTTGTGAGTTGGAATCATAAGAATGGCGTCGTGCATGGGCGTCTTACCGTGGAAAGTGCGCTGGCGCTTTCGAATGACATCTATTTCTATTATCTGGGCGGCGGCTATCTGGAAGACTTCAAAGGGTTAGGGCAACGATTGCTGAGCAAATGGGCTGAGTTGTTTGGCTTTGGCGAGACAACTGGCATCGACTTGCCTGGCGAGGTGACATCGCTGGTGCCGACCGACCAATGGAAGCGCCAGTTGTTCGCTGAGCCGTGGACGACTGGCGACAGCTACAATATGGCGATCGGGCAGGGCTACGTGCTGGCAACCCCGCTTCAGGTGCTGGTCGAAACGATGGCGGTGGCGAATGGCGGCACGATCTACGTGCCCAAGGTTGTGCACCACATGACCGACGCCAACGGCGGCGTGCAGAAGGACTTTGAGCCGGAGATCAAGCGCAAACTACCCATTGATCCGGAGGAGCTGGAAGTGGTGCGCAAGGGGATGTGGGATGTCGTGAACGCCGATTACGGCACCGGGCGCGCGGCACAGGTGCCCGGGGTGGTGATCGCTGGCAAGACCGGCACCGCCGAGTTCTGTGAGTACATTCCCGAAAAGCAGGATTGCCGACGCGACGAAAAGGACAACCTCCCGACGCACGCCTGGTTTACTGCGTTTGCCCCCTACGACAACCCAGAGATCGCCATTGTGACCTTCATCTATGGCGGTGGTGAAGGCTCGGCGGCGGCGGTGCCGGTGACACAGAAAATCTTGCAGGCGTATTTTACCGAAATTTCACCGCAAGCCGTCAGCCCGGAAGCAGTGCAGGAGCCGTGAGGAAGCACGCATGAGTGAATCGCCCCTGTCTCAAGAGACTGTCCACCCGCCGCCCACCAACGGTCTGTCTGCGTTCCACGCGCGCATTGATGATCTATTGGACGATGTGACCACGCCTGCGGGACTTACCAACGACTCCGCGCCCACAGCACCCACGCAGAGCCTTGTGGCGCCGGCGCTGTCACCTTCATCGACCCGCGTGTCAAGCCTGTTTACGCCACTGCCAGAATCGACGCCCGGCGCAAGCAGCCCGTCACCAGCAGCGGATGCAGGCGCACCGTTGCCGGGTGAGCGTCTGGTGAGCGCGCCGCGTCGTCTGGTCACGCCAGCGTCATCAACCAACCTGCCACCGTTCCTGGTGCAACCAGCGCCGGCGCCGCCGTCAGCGCCGGGGGAATCCTCACCACCTGCTGCGCCATCTGTGGGCGAAGTAGCGTCGTCTAGCGCCGCCAGCGAAAGCAACGACGCACTGGCGCCTGCTAATCAGCTTGTCAACATTAAGGGGCGCAGCGACGGCATCACTGTCGAGGTGGGGCGCGGCAGTTGGAGTGATATTCTGGGGGCATTGACAAAGCGACTGGAGCAGTCGGCTGGCTTTTTCCGCAATGGCAGCGTGGCGTTGGATGTTGGCGCGCGCCCGGTGGTGGAGGATGAGCTGCGTCAGTTTGCCGTCGTCCTGACTCAATTTGAGATGAAGCTAGGCGTCGTGCGCACCAGTTCGGAACGCACTTTCCAGGCGGCATTGGCAACGGGGTTGACCGCCACGCTGGAGTCACCCGAAGGCGCACCAGTGGCCGCCGCAACGACCGCCGCCGCCAATACGGACACAGCCAGCTACTTTGTTTATCGTGGCTATCTGCGCTCCGGGCATCGGTTGCGACGCACCGAGAATATTCTGGTGATCGGCGACATCAATCCGGGCGCCGAGGTCATCAGCGAAGGCGATATTTTGGTGTGGGGAAGGTTACGCGGGGTGGTGCACGCTGGCGTGGGCGGCAATCGCCGCGCCATCGTTGCGGCGCTCGACCTGGAACCGACCCAAATGCGCATCGCCGACGTGATGACGATCGGCCCCGATCCCAAGCCTGGACAACCGGGACGCTTCTTCTGGAAACGATCACAGCACAAACGCCCGGAGATTGCGCGGCTGGTGCAAAACGAGATCGTGCTCGAAGAGTGGGACGCCGCGCGACCAGGCGGGTTGGTGTCGTTGCGGCGCGAGGCAGGATGAGCGCAGCATGACAGGCACCGTAATCACAGTCACCTCTGGCAAGGGCGGAGTGGGCAAGACGACGACAACGGCGAATCTCTGCGCAGCGCTGACGCAGTTGGGGCAGCGCGTCGTCGCCATCGACGCCGACATCGGGCTGCGCAATCTCGACCTGGTGATGGGGCTGGAAAACCGTATCGTCTACGACTCTATCGACGTTGCAGAGGGGCGTTGCACGTTGCAGCAGGCGTTGGTGCGCGACCCACGCGCCGAATTTCTTTACCTGTTGCCTGCCGCCCAGACGCGTGACAAGACCGACATCACACCTGAGCAGATGTGCAAAATCTGCCAGCAACTCGTCAACATTGCCGACTACGTATTGATCGACTCGCCGGCAGGCATTGAGCACGGCTTCAGCACGGCCATCGCGCCAGCCGACCGGGTGCTGATTGTGACTACGTCGGATGTGAGCGCGCTGCGCGACGCTGACAAGGTGATCTATCTGCTCGAACGCGATTGGCATCGCCAGCCAGGGTTGGTAATTAACCGCTTCAACCCGCGCCTGGTCAACAGTGGCGAGATGCGCGGCATCGATGACGTGCTGGACATCCTCGCCATCGATTTGATGGGCGTCGTGCCGGAGGATGAGCGACTGATGCTCTCAACCGATCGGGGGACGCCAGCCGCATTCGACCGGCGGATGCATGTGCGCCGCGCCTACGAAAATATCGCCCGACGCGTTATGGGCAACAACGTGCCACTGACCGACTACTATCGGGGCGGGTTTCGTGGGTGGTTGGCAAGGATATTTGGGAGATAGATGTTCGCGAGAATCAACTGGCGCCACTTTGATTGGTTGCTGCTGGTGGATGTGCTGATCCTGTGCGGCATCAGCGTCGCCATGATCTTCAGCGCCACGCACAATTCACCCACGCTGGCGGATTATTGGTTGCTACAGGTGCAATTTATCGGCATCGGCCTGGTCGCTCTCTTCGTTGTGGCGATGTTCGACTATCGACAGCTTTCGCTGCTGGCCGTGCCGGGCTTCATTGTCTTTATCATTTCGCTCATTGCCGTCTTCCTCTTTGGCGACACACAAGGCTCCGGCTCACAGAGCTGGATCAGCATTGGCGGCAGACTCGTACAACCCACAGAGGCGGGCAAGTTCCTGATCATTATCTTCCTGTCGTGGTATCTCAGCTGGTTCCGTGACAGCATGCACAAGTTCCCCTACCTGCTGATGGCGCTGATCCTGCTGTTTACACCACTGATCCTGGTCTACATTCAGCCTGATTTCGGCATGACCATCACCTATGCCTTCTTGGGCGGGGCGCTGATCATGGTCGCCGGTGTACGCTATCGGCATCTGGCGATCCTGGCGGCGATGGCGCTGTTGGCCGTGCCGTTGTTGGCCTCGACTTTGCAGGGGTACATGCTGGCGCGCATCTGCATCTTTCTTCCCACCGATGATGCGACGGGGCAGATCAGCGCACCGATTCTGAACTTCTTGCGCGCGGTCTTTGACAGCCTGCCCAGCGAGTGTGTCCAGCCAGAAGCCAATACCGCTGCTTCCTACAACGTGGAGCAGGCGTTGATTGCGGTTGGCAACGGTGGCTGGACTGGTCTGGGCTGGACGCATGGGACGCAGAACCAGCTTCACTTCTTGCGGGTGCGCCACACCGACTTCATCTTCAGCGTCATTGCCGAGGAATTGGGGATGGTCGGCGCATCACTGGTGTTGCTGCTGCTGCTCTTTGTAGTGTGGCGGGTGTTGCGCATCGCCGAGCGGGCGCCTGACCAGTTTGGCCGCCTGTTGGCAACGGGTGTGGCGGCGCTGATTTTCTTTCAGGTGCTGATCAACGTCGGCATGAATCTTAAGGTCATGCCGGTGACTGGTCTCACGCTGCCTTTCATCAGCTACGGCGGCAGTTCGCTGGTGTCCATGCTCTTTGCTATCGGTCTGGCGGAGAGCGTCGCCATGCGCCATCGCAAGATCGAGTTCTTCTAGCGACGCAACCGAGACCTAGACTTCCGACGTCTGAGTCTCCAGCGCCGCCAGCTCCGCTCGCGCAGCAGCCAACGCGGTTTCTAGCTCCGCAATCCGTGCTTCCAGTGCTTCCCGTCGTTCAGCCGGCGTGATCGGCGTCGCTGCCAGCGCTGGCGCTTTTTCATAGCGCCCATCGGAGCGGATCGCCAGCAAGTGCACGGCCCACAGCACGCCCGCCACGACGCTGTCCGCCAACTGGTGCGCCAGTTGATTGGAAGCAAGCGTCAATCCTTGTTCACCCAACAGCATCATCAGTAGCTGATAGACCACCTGCGCCAGCGAGATCAGCAGCACCAGTGCACCCACCAGCGCCACGCCGTACAGATAGAGTTTGCGCGGCCAGGAGTCGCGTTCGACTTCGCCAGCGGCGTCGGCGCGTTCGGCGTCGCGCTGCACGCGGCGCCAGAAGATCACCCAGACCGGCGCACCGACAGCCAGCAGCGCCAGGCCATTGGCTAACGGCTCCCGCCAGATGTCACCCGCCAGCCGCGCATCGAGCAACGCATGCAACAGCTCCACGGCGCCCACCCACAGCAACGCCAGCCCGGTTGCCGCCACCAGATAGGCGTAGATGCGGCGTACGGTCATACTTTGACTGCTGTCGCCATAGGCGTCCGTCTCGCGGCGCAGCGTCGTCCAGTACCAGAACCAGATTGCACCGCCGACCGGTATAAAGGAGACCGGGTCCACCATGCGGTTGAGCAGCTCGGCAGTCGAACCGCCATCGGTTCCGAACAACATCAGCAGACCTTCACGCAGCAGCAGCGCCGTCGGCGTCAGCGTCGCAATGGCGCCGATCAATGTGCCGATATAGAGATAGAGGCGGCGCAGCACTGCGCGCCCTTCCGCTGCGTGCAGCTTGACGACATCCTGCCATTGTTGCCAGGCAGCATGGAGCAGCCACAGCCCAACGAGCACCTGGCTGACGCCGCCGCCAAGCGGCAACCGCCACCAGTTGAGGTCGAGCGCCCCCAGCGTCTGATCAACGAACGCTTGCAGCCCCAGTTGGATCAGCGTGCGCGCCCCCCACACCGCAATGCTCAGGCCAATCAGCCCGGCTATCGCCAGGAAGAGTTGGCGCACGAAGCGGGCCGCCATTGCCTCGCGCCCCAGATCATTGTCTGCAACCAGCACTGTGTACCAGTGGTAAACCAGCCCAATGCCCAGCGCGGACATCGCCCCCCAATGCAACCAACCGGCCGGAATTGCTTCGGATAGACCAATCGGAGCGCCGACCGCCAGCCAGGCGAGTTCTTTGATCAGTCGGTACGCATTCGTGAGCATCACCACCAGGCCAGCCGCCGTCGAACTATAGAGAAAGAGCTTCCGCCATACCGAATTGCGCTCTGCGCTCTCTTCCTTACGCCGCTGTCCCAGCCACCAATGAATCAGAAAGAGCGGTGTAGCGACCAGCAACAGCCCGGTCGAACGCGCCGTCGCTGTCCGTATGAAGCTGGCTTGCAGCAGCCCATCGCTCTGTAGCCAGGCGCGGCTGAGGATGTCGAGCAGGTCGTTGATGCCAAAGAGCATGGCAACCTGACTGACAAACGCCACGAGGTAGACGTAAAGACGGCGCACTGCTGCCAGCCGGGTGGATTTGGTCGTCAAGACTTGTGTTGTGGTTTGCATAGGCATCACTCAGTAAAAGTATTCCTGCGCATTGATCTTCCAGACGCCATCTTCGCGGATCACTTCCACTGTACGTTCTGACGTCCACGTGTCGCCGCTGTTAAAGAGTCCCCCCGTTGTGTACGTGTCGATGGCAACGGTGACATACGCGCGGTTCGCGTCCTGCGGATCGGGTCTGACCCCCGTCACGCGCAGACGGCGCGCACTATCGCCATAAGTGAAGGTCTCGCCGCGCAATGGGCCATAACCGGTGTCGCTGGCTGCCTCTTTCAGCACCTGCGCGCTGTACTGTGTGCGCGCCATGGCAATGTCGCCCTGTCTTAGCGCCAGGAACGCATTATAGATGGGCGTTTCTGGTGCATCTTCCGTGCGGTATGCGTCCGGCGTCGCATTGCTGCTCTGGCTGACGGTGATCACGGCAGCCACGATCAGCAATCCAACAATCGCTAGAATGACAAGGGTAAATCGGTCAATTCTGATTTTCACAAGCACCTCCCTGAGATTTAGATATGATATCAACAGCAGCATAGCGCAGGCGCTGTCACATCTCAATCGGCAAAAGTGTACCATTGAGTGATACACCATTGGTGAGACGTAGGCGTCAGGAAGACTTGTTCCATTGAAGGGACAGGAAAGGTGAAGGGACAGGAAAAGCCGTGAATGATGCCGCAGCCGCGCCCGCCTGAAAGCTCTTGGGTGGCTTTCAGGCGGGCGCGGACAGACTACTGCGACGCGACGTAACGCTCCAGCTCGAAGGTGGCCTTATTGCGGCCATCGATATACTTGACGAGTGGATAGGGCGCAGCTTTGGCGATCCAGAGTCGACTGGTGGCGTCACCAGTATCCAGGGTGACGACCCAGGCATCATAGACGCCAGCGGGCACCGTCACTTCTTCGTCGCCGACGACGCTGACCGTGACGCGATCCAACACAGCGGCGACGGGCAAAAAGGTGTTGAGTTGCGTAGCATAGCCACGCGTCAGTGGCAGCGCCCGCACGATCATAGGTAGGGTGGTCGTATCGCGCACGTCGCTAGGCACTTCGGCGCGCTGGTTCGTCGTCACCGCCGCACGCGTGGTCAGCAACATGTCCACGGCGGGGCCATTGTACTGCGCATCGACCGTCTCCGTGCCGGCGGCGTTGGAGCGTTCCAAATAGGAAGCTGTCGGTCGAAAACCGGTGGCGGACACTTTGGTTGTGACCGTCTCGTTGTCGCCCTGCGTCTGAATGTTGCGCTGCAGCGACCAGATGGCCTTCCCGTCATCCGCGCTGCCAGCGGTGATGGTGTATGAGGCGCTGCCAGCGCGGTTGCCATCGACGTCGGTCACACGGAAGGTGTGTGTTTCGCCATCCTGCCAGGGCGCCGCGTTGAAGAGCAACGCCACCGGCGTTGGCCGACTGCATCCCGCAAACAGCGAGGCCGTTGCCAGCACGACGATCACCAACAGCAGCCTGGATTTGACCTGACCAAATCGGGGCGGAGCTACGCCAAAGTTCAGTTTTGTCATCGTTTGTTTTCCATCCAGCGCAGTGCAGTCAGCGCTAGAGCCGCCGCACCGATTGGCAGCGCATCCTCGTCGAGACGGAAGTCGGCGCGGTGAACCGGGTAGTATTCCGGCCAGGCAGGGTTATGCACACCGAGCCGCAAGAAGCAGCCCGGCGCTGCCTGCGCCATGTAACTGAAATCCTCGGCGCCCATCAACATCTCACCCTCGGCGACGTGATCCTCACCCAGCAGGTCGCGCAGAGTCGCCATCATGTGTGCGGTTGCTGTGGGATCGTTGACCGTGGGCGGATAGCCAGGGAAGATGGTCAACGCCGCGCGCCCGCCCAGCGGTTCGACAATGCTGACTGCCCGCCGCAGTTCGCTGTGCAGTACGTCACGCGCTTCTGGCGTAAAGGAACGGATCGTGCCGGTCATCGTCACCGTGTCTGGGATCACGTTGTCGACTGTGCCGCCATGAATCGTGGCGATGGTGATCACACCGTGCTCGGTCGGATCGAGGCGGCGGCTGACGACCTGGTGCACAGCATTGATGACGTGCGCCGAAAGCGCAATCGGATCGATCGTGCTTTGCGGTCGAGCGGCGTGGCCACCCGACCCGGTGATCACCAGTTCAAACTTGTCGGCGGCGGCCATCATCGGGCCGGGGCGCGTCGCCACGTAGCCGACATCGTGATGCGAATCGACGTGCAGGCCAAAGACGGCATCCAATCCTTGCAACGCCCCCTCTTCGACCATGCGCATCCCGCCAGACTTGCCTTCATCGTCTTGAGCCTCCTCGCTGGGCTGGAAGAGCAGTCGCACCGAGCCAGGCAGGCGGCCTTCGTCAGCCAGCTTCTTCAACAGGGTGGCGGCGCCCAACAACATTGCCGTGTGCGCATCATGACCGCATGCGTGCATAATGCCGGGGCGCGTGCTGTCGAACTCCGTGCCGTTGATTTCCAGGATTGGCAGCGCGTCCATGTCGGCGCGCAAGCCGACTACGGGGCCATCGCCGCCGCGAATGTGGCCAACGACGCCGGTTTTAGCAACCTCCGTTTCGGTCTCGATACCGAGATCAACTAGTGTGGCGTTGACCAGGCTGGCTGTCCGCTGTTCGGTGAAGGTTAGTTCCGGATAGCGATGGATCGTGCGCCGCCAGGCGCGAATGTTTTCGTGGATGGCTTTGGCGCGTGTGAGCAACTCGGCGGATGCAATCGTGCTGGACATAGCAAAATCCCCTTTTGATTGGGCCGGGCGTTTTCGCCTGGCGCGAAGGTCGTTTTGCCCATTATGATGGCAGACGCGGCAATTGCCAATCGTAAGGCATTATCCGATTCGAGAAGTTGGGCTGCAGGAGGGAGAGCGGGTAACGGGAATCGAACCCGTATCACCTGCTTGGAAGGCAGGAGCTTTGCCTTTAAGCTATACCCGCAAATCATCACCACAATTCAAATGAGAGTTTACCACCCAACAGCAGCGCATGCAAACGAGATTGGAGTTCAACGCCTCAATCGGGCTTGCCCTCGATTGCTTCCAACTGCGACCCATCCGGCGTGTCGAGCACGCGCCAGCCCAGTTCCTCAAGCTGCGCCCGCAACCGATCTGCTTCCGCCCAGGCTTTGTGCGCCTGCGCCGCAGTGCGTTGTTGCAGCAGCGCCAGCGCGTGATCATCCGGCACGCGTCTTTCGTGACGAGCCTGGCGGGCTGTGGCAACGTTTTCGAGCGTAGCGCGCCAGATGTCGCCCGGAATACCCGCCTGTGCTTCTGGCAGGCGATAGCTGCCCAGGATGGCAAGATCGAAGTGTGCGCCTGCCGCAAAGCGCTGCGTTGCTTCGCCATGCATGATGGTTATGCTGCCCGCACCGCGCACCACACCCTGCCCATTTGCCAGGTCAAGCGTCAGCGCCGTATTTTCATCGATGCCAATCACGCGTCGCGCCGGGTCAGCTGGCAGCATGGCAAGCAACTGCTCAAAGCGACGCCGCCCCAGATAGCAGCGGCTGGTGTCGAGCACTTCGCCGCCGTCGCCATTATTCCAATGCGACACAAAAATCAGGGAGAGACCAAAGTCACCGAAGAGATCGAGTCCCGCTTTCCAATGCAACTCCTCGCCAACCTTGTAGATTTCGTAGATCGGCAGCGTGTGCCGGCTGGCAGCCAGCACCATTGCGCTAGAAAAGATCAGCGCCGCGCCCGCCCGATGTAGCGCCCGCAACGTATGCCAGGCCAGGGAATCGGCGAGCTGGCGCACGGCGTAGGTCGGGCTGCCCGGCCCCATGAAGATCACATTGGCCGCGTAGAGCGGCGTGATGATGGCGGGCGCGTCCGGGCTGAACTCTGTCCCGCGTTTGCGCGCGGGCACGACCGTTGTCTGAGGATGAAAATTTTGCAGCCGCTTCTGCAAATATGCTGCAACTTGCCCTGCCACATAGTCGGAGTTTGGTTCGAAGCCGGCCGGCGTTTCCAGGATCGCCACGCGCGGCGCCTCACGCATCTGGGAGAACAGTGCATGGTAGATTTTCTGCGCACCGGGCGCGGTTTCGCCGGAGCCAAAGAGCGTGATCAAGCCAGGGCGGTTCGTCATCTCTATCTTCCTTCTTCCCATTCATCCTGCATGAGCGCTGCCAACGTCACTGGCCGGTGTACATGGATGTCGTGCGCGGTATCGGGCAGCCAGTGGACACGCACCTGCGCCAATCCCTGCTCCGCCGCCGCCACTTGGCTCCGCTTGGCCGCCATCCACTCTGGATTATTGGCGTCCTCAGCGACTACGATTGTTACAGGGCATGTGATCAGCGGATATAGCTCTGACGGGCGTTGTTCCCACAGAGCGCGCAGGATCGCCATGTGCCGTTCCAGCGTCAGCCAGGGGCGCACCGTGCCATCGGGCAGCGTCTCGAAGTTGTTGAGCGTCGCCGCGACGCCCGCCGCTGTCCAGTCAGGATGCATGGCTTGGATGCGTGCTGCTAGCTCCTGGCGCAGCGCGCCAGCCAGCGACGGTGGGCGCAGCTCGCTAGCGACTCGCTCCCAGCTCATGCCAGGGCGCGCCTGCAGGTCGAGAAAGCCGCCATCCACCAGGATCAAGCGCTGCGCCACCAGGGGATGACGCGCGCCATATGCCAGTACGACATTGCCACCCCACGACTGGCCAGCAATGACAGGGGCGTCAATTGCCATTTCTTGCAACAGGAAGTGCAGATCGTCGGTGATGGTGGCGAAGTCGTAGCCTGCCTCCGGCTTATCGCTGCGCCCGTGCCCGCGCTGATCCACGGCGATCACGCGGTGACCTTGCGCGGCCAATGCGTTCCCAACCGCCCACCAGGTAGTGGCGTTGCTTGCCAAACCATGCAGCAGCACAAACGGGCGCTCCGTGCCCGACCATTCCCACACATGCAGCCGCAATGGTGCATCGTTGTGGCGGATCACGATCCACTGCTCCGTGGGCGTTGTTCTCAGGTGAGCGTTGCCTTGCGTTTCGAGTTTCATTCGTGACTTGCTTTCCCTCCTCAACCAATCTAAGATACGATTATTTGCAAATGATTTGCAGATGCAACAAAACCGCTGTACAGAGGAATCGCAACATGTCGGAAGCACCTACCTTGCTCGAAGCCCTGAAACAGCGCGGGATCCGTGTTACACCCCAGCGCGCCATCATCCTGAGCGCCGTCGAACAGATGCACGGTCATATGACGGCGGAACAAATCTACGCGCAGGTGAAGCGCGTCAACAGCTACATCAACCTGGCCACCGTCTATCGCACGCTGGAGTTGCTGCGCCAGCTTGACCTGGTGACGGAAGCGGACATGGGCGCCGGCGCCCTACATTACGCGCTGCATACGCACGCCACGCACCATCACGCTGTCTGCCGCACTTGCGGCCGCTCTATTGAATTTCCTCACGAGCTATTGACGCCGTTGCTCGAAGCCCTACATGATCGCTATCAATTTCACGCCGACGCCGATCACATCGTGCTCTTTGGCTGGTGTGACGGTTGTATGCACAGCGTCGCTACCACGCCCACATAGTACAGCGTCAGCATCGGGGCTTCCGTGAGCTTCCTTGTTTTGTAATGATTTGCACATGCGGATGATTGCAATAGCGCGATGATAGGCTGCACGTGTGGAAGGCCATTGAGGGTACGCCAGGAGATTATTGTTCATGAACAAAGTCAAACTATTGCTTGCCGGGCTAATGACGCTGGCTCTCGTCGGCTGTGCGGCCCCGGTTGCGCCTCTGAATGGCGGTGACAGCGCGCCGGTAACGGCGGCGCGGCTACGCATCGTGACCACGGTGTCGCCGATCACGAATGTGGTCTACAACATTGTTGGGGAACACGCCGATTTGGTGGGCATCGTGCCGGAAGGAGTGAACTCGCACACTTACGAACCGGCGCCGTCGGATGCGCGTCAGTTAGCGCAAGCTGATCTGATCTTTGTCAACGGCCTGAAGCTAGAGGAGCCGACGCTCAAGCTAGCCGAAGCCAACGCCAGGGAGGGAGTTGAGATCGTGTTGCTAGGCGATCAGACGATCACGCCGGAGCAGTATGTCTACGACTTTTCCTTTCCTGCTGAGGGCGGCAGCCCCAATCCTCATCTATGGCCGAATCCGTTACTTACGTTGAAGTACGCCGAGATCATCCGTGACAAATTGATTGAACGCGATCCGGCGCACGCGGAAGCCTACGCTGCCAACTATGCCGCCTTTGCCGAACGCATCAAGGCATTGGATGAGGCGATCAAAGCGACGATTGCCAGCATCCCGGTGCAAAACCGCAAGCTGCTCACCTATCATGACTCCTGGGCGTATTTTGCACCCGTCTATGGGATGACTGTCATCGGGGCGATTCAGCCGTCGGATTTTGCCGAACCATCAGCGCGTGAAATTGTCGAGATCATTGAGCAAATCAAGGCTGAACAGGTGCCGGCGATCTTCGGGTCAGAGGTTTTCCCATCGCCTGTGTTGGAGCAGATCGCTCGTGAGAGCGGCGCTATCTATATCGATGATCTGCGCGATGATGATTTGCCCGGCCAGCCCGGTGACGACAATCACTCCTATTTCGGATTGATGGCGGCGAATCTCCGCATCATGGCTGAAGCGTTGGGCGGTGACCCGTCGATCATGGCGAACTTTGACACGCGTAATGTGCCGGGCGCCGATCGTGCGGTCGAGCAAAGCCAGTAGCTAGCGCTCAGCTCTTTGTAGAAACCTGGGCGCTGATGGAGGAAAGCGATGCAACCACTTGTCGAAGTGCGTAACGTCACCTTTGGCTACGACGCCACACCGGCGCTGCGTGATGTCTCGCTGCACCTGCACCGAGGACAATTGGCAGCGTTGGTCGGCCCTAGCGGCGCGGGCAAGACGAGCCTGCTCAAGCTGGTGTTGGGGGTGCTGCAGCCGACGCAAGGTGTGGTGTTGCTGGACGGCGCGCCCATCGACGGACGGCAGAGCGGGCGCATTGGCTACGTGCCGCAGTTGGAGACAGTGGATTGGAACTTCCCGGTGACGGTGGAGCAGGTCGTGCTGATGGGACGCGTGCGGCGGGCGGGCTGGGGACCATGGCATGGCGCCGCCGCACGGCGCGAAGCGCGCAACGTTCTTGCTCGACTGGAGATCGACCATCTGGCGGGGCGGCACATTCGGGCGCTATCGGGCGGACAGCAACAACGCGTCTTTCTGGCGCGGGCGCTGATTGCGCAGCCCGACCTGCTGGTGCTCGACGAGCCGACGAGTGGCGTTGATCTACGCACGGCGGAAAATATCCTACATCTGCTGGCTGAACTCAACCGGCAGGGCATGACGATCCTGATGACGACGCACGATCTGAATGCGGCGGCGGCGCACGTGCCGTGGATCATCTGCCTGAACCGCACCGTGATCGCAGAGGGGGCGCCGGAAGACATCTTCACTGACGCAATTCTCAGCCGCACGTATGGCAGCGAGATGCTGGTGATTCGTCAGGCGGGGCTGCTGCTGGTGACGCAGAAGCCGCACCTGCACACCCATCGCGACATTCTACCGGCGCCGGTGCTGGGTCATCGCAATGAGGTGGCCGGGCGCTCAGAGTCAGGCGACGCCGAACCGTCTGACGTCCCGATTGAGGAGTCAATTTATGCAGTGGTTCGTTGAACCCTTTCACTATGAGTTCTTCCGCACCGGCTTGAGCGTCGCGATCTTGGCCGGCGCCTTGTGTGGATTGCTCGGCGTCTATATCGTGCTACGTGGCATGAGTTATATCGGGCACGGGCTATCGCACGCCATCTTTGGCGGCGCCGTCGTCTCTTATGTCATGCAGTGGAATTTTTATCTTGGTGCAGGGCTGTGGGGTTTCCTGACGGCAGTGCTGATCAACCAGACGGTGCGGCGCACCCGCATTGGCGCCGACGCCGCAATCGGCGTCATTACGACCGCCAGCTTTGCGGTAGGCGTGGCGCTGATCAGTCGCTATCGCCGCTTCACGCAGTCCTTCGACGCAGCGCTCTTTGGCAACATTCTCGGCGTCACGTGGGAGGAAGTAGCTGTGGTGGGTTGCATTGCGCTGTTGGTTGCGCTGGTGATCCTACTATTCTACAAACAGTTGCTCTTTACGACCTTCGATGCCGAGGTGGCGCAGGTGTATGGCGTGCGTACGCAGTGGGTGGATACGCTCTTTGCGCTGGCGCTGGCCGCCGCCATCATTGCCTCGATGCAGGTGCTTGGTGTTACGCTGATCGCCGCTGCGCTGGTGATTCCGGCTATCACGGCGCGCTTGTTGACTGACAGCTTTGGTCGGATGATGGCTTACGCTGTCGCCATCGGCGTGACATGCGGCGCGCTGGGGATGTATCTCAGTTTCTATGTGGATATTGCCAGCGGCGCCACGATTGTGTTGTTGCAGGCAGCGGCCTTTGCCGTAGCGATGACGGTCAGTGGCCTGCGCCATCAGGCCGGACGGCGGTTGGCGCATGTGCACATCGATTGATTGAAGTAGACCCTACTGTCTCTCCACGCAGTGTGCCACGCGGCCAGCGATTCACTTGCGTTCACATCCATCGGGAAACCAATAACATCCTCTTTACGCACATCACATCTTCTGTTAAAAGGCGCAATCTATACTGCCTGCATAAAGTTTCAGGCTGATTTCCGTCTCTATACTTCACAAAGGGGTTCAGAATCGATATGCGCATATGGAGGAATCTGATCTTTGGCGCGCTGACTGCAGCGCTGTTGACGCCTACCCTGCTGATGGCGCCGGTTGCGCACGCACAAGACGCGCCGCCACCCATTACGCTCCGCCCGCTCGGCACGTACAGCACTGGCCAGCTTGACGCTGCCGCCGCCGAGATCGTCGCCTATCACGCCGGAATGCAGCGCGCCTATGTCGTCAATGGCGGCGACAAGACGCTCGACATTCTTGACGTAAGCAACCCAATGGCGCCTGTTCTGATCGGCCAGGTCGATATGACGCAATTTGGCGACGCCGCCACCAGCGTGGCTGTTTCCGGCGATCTGCTGGCTGTCGCGGCGCCGGCCGCGAAGAAAACCGACCCAGGCGTCGTCGTCTTTCTGAACCCAGACGGCGCAGTGCTGGCGCAAGTGACCGTCGGTGCGCTGCCTGATATGGTTACTTTCACACCGGACGGTCGCTATGTTGTGACCGCGAATGAAGGCGAGCCTGACGACGACTATGCAGTTGATCCGGAAGGGTCGGTCTCGATTATTGATGTAAGTGGCGGCGTCGAGGCGTTGAGCGACGCCAGTGTGCGCACTGCCGGTTTTGCCGCCTTCAACGACGCCGAACTCGACGCACAGATTCGCATCTACGGGCCAAAGGCGACTGTCGCCCAGGATTTGGAGCCGGAGTATGTCGCGGTCGCGCCGGATAGCACGACGGCGTTTGTGACCTTGCAGGAGAACAACGCGCTGGCTGTCGTTGACCTGGTGAATGCTGAGGTCACGGCGCTGCTGCCGCTTGGCTTCAAGCGCTTCGATGCTCCGGTCGCCACACTGACAACTTATCCTGTCGTCGATCTCCCGAAGTTAGGGACGACTGCTGCTGGTCAGGAGATATTGCTGGGTGGCTTTTCCGGCCTTTATTACGAAGGCATGGATGAGCGCGGTCGCCACATCTTCGTCACGCACACCGACCGTGGCCCGAATCCTGAACCGGTGGATGTGGACGACGACGGCGTCAACGAGCGTCCTTTTGCCTTGCCCAACTTCCAGCCTGTCATCGTGCGCCTGGCCTTTGACCCTGCTGCAGGCACGGTGGAGATTCTGGAGCAGATCGGGTTGAAGCGACCCGACGGAACGCCGCTGACCGGGCTGCCCAATCTGGCGGGCGAGCCAGGCATGGCTTACGCCGACGAGGAACCGGTTGACCTGCAGGGCAATCCATTGGAGCTTGATCCATTGGGCGCCGACCTGGAAGGCATTGTGCGCGCAGAAGATGGCAGCTACTGGCTGGTGGACGAATATCGGCCTGCCATCTATCATGTTGGCGCCGACGGCGTGGTGCTGGCGCGCTATGTGCCCGCAGGATCGAACCAGGAGGAAACCGGTGTGACGGTCGGCGAGGAGGCGCTGCCTGCGATCTACGCACAGCGCCGCGCCAATCGCGGCTTCGAGGCGGTCGCCCTGCGCGATGGCATTCTGTACGCCTTCATCCAAAGCCCTATCGACAACCCCGACAGCAAGAAAGACAGCAACTCGAAGGCAGCTACGCTCGTGCGCATCCTGGCTTTCGACGCCAACTCAGCGCAGACAGTGGGTGAGTATTTCTATCGGTTGGACGGCGATGGCGTGGACAAGATCGCCGACGCCGTGGCTGCGCCGGATGGGTCATTGTTGGTGATGGAACGCAATGACGCCACCGGCGCCAGCGCCCACAAGCGGGTCTATCGCATCGACATTGACGCGGCCACCAACTTCTTGGGCTATGACCTGCCCAGCGGCGTCGAGCTGCAGAGCGATGCTGGACTGGCTGCGCTTGGCATCACACCGGTTGCCAAGACGCTAGTCGTAGACCTGGCCGCCATCGGCTACGATCGGGTGGATAAACCGGAGGGGCTAGCGCTGATCGATGCGAACACGCTGGCGGTTATCAACGACGACGACTTCGGCGTTGGCGGCGCCTTTGACCCGGCGACCGGGCTGATCGAGGAGAACCCGACCCCCACGCCGATCTTACTGGGCATTGTGCGGTTGGCGACGAACGGGCTGGATGCTAGCGATAAGGATGGCGGCGTCAACATTGCCAATTGGCCGGTGCAGGGCATGTACATGCCGGATGCCATTGCTGCGTACTCAGTGAATGATGAACTATATCTGGTCACGGCCAACGAGGGCGATGCTCGCGATTATGCTGGCTACAGCGAGGAGAAACGACTGGGCGACCTGGTGCTCGATGCTGCGATTTTTCCTAACGCAACTGAACTTCAACGCGAAGAAAACCTCGGT
>CZCA01000190.1_pt2 | contig 29384 bp, 23 predicted proteins | sample 591981 | NCBI WGS metagenome assembly CZCA01 (sample SAMEA3556810, study PRJEB10932) | anaerobic digester metagenome | reverse complement strand
GGCGACGACAACTTCGTCGACAGCACGGCTACACCAGTCACACAGATCGTCGCACGGGCGGCGGCCACAGCAACGCTGACCAGTGCTCCCAACCCGGCCGCCTACGGCGAAGAGGTTACGTTTACAGCGACAGTCACGGCAGCGAGTCAGCGCATCAGGACAGTCGATGCACTGCTGCAGACGCCAGACGCGCCGACAGGCAAAGTCGCCTTCCTCATCAACGGCGCCACCTACGACGCAGACCTATTCGATGGTGTTGCCACCTTCTGGGCGCGCGACCTGACTGTTGGCGACCATGTCATCACCGCCACCTACACGGGTGACGACAATTACCTGCCCGTGTCCGCCATCCCGATCACACAGACCGTCTCCCGCGCCACGCCAACGATTGCACTGGTCAACGCACCGGCGACCACGTCCTTTGGCGAGTCAGTCACCTTCACGGCGACCGTGCGTGCGCCTGCGTTCGGCGGCAAATCGCTTGGCATCCTCAAGAAATACGTCTTTGATCCAACCGGCGTTGTCACCTTCACGACTGGGGCAACCGTGTTGGGTGCTGGCGTGCTGGATGCCAACGGTGACGCCGTCATCACCACCAACAGCCTGGCAGTCGGCAGCCACGTTGTCACCGCAACCTACGGCGGCGACGGCAACTATCTGGCAGTCGCCTCGACTCCGGTGACGCAGACAGTGAACCATGCACCGTTCACCATCCAGGTTAGCGCAGAGCCGGCGGCGGGCGGTGCGGTCATAGGCGGCGGGACGTACAACCACGGCGCAACCGTCGTCGTCACAGCCACGGCGAATGCCGGCTACACCTTCGTCAACTGGATGGAAGGCGGCACACAGGTCTCGACCAGTCCGGTCTACACCTTCACGGCGGCGGGCAACCGCACGCTGGTCGCCAACTTTGTGCTCAACCAGTACACCATCGGCGTGAGTGCAAATCCGGCGCAGGGCGGCGGTGTGAGCGGCGGCGGAGTCTATGACCACGGTGCAACCGTCGTGGTGACGGCGACGGCGAACGCTGGCTACACCCTCGTCAACTGGATGGAAGGCGGCGCAGAAGTTGCGACCACGGCAGTCTACAGCTTCGCAGCGGCGGGCAACCGCACGCTGGTCGCCAACTTTGCGCCGATGCCGCTGGCAGTCAACGATGCCGCTGGCGTCCTTGAAAGGGAAGCGGTCGATGTGGCGGTGCTTGCCAACGACCTTGACCCGGCGGGCAGTGGGCTGACCGTCGTCGCCGTGACGCAGCCGGCGCAGGGGGCAGCCAGCGTCAACCCCGACAGCCACACTGTCCACTACACGGCGGCCGCCAGCGGCGTGGTCAGCTTCACCTACACGGCGCAGGATGTCAACGGCCAGCAGAGCATCGGCTTGGTCGCCATCGTCGTCACGGCGCTGGGTGAAACCGACGCCGCACCACAGATCGCTCCGGTCGATCCGGCCGTGCAGAGCACGCAGCACTTCACCAGCAGCCAAGCCACGGTGCAGGTCGCGCTGCCTGCCGGCGTCTTCACGGGCACACTCGCACCCACTGATCTCTTCTTCCTCAGCTATACACCTATCGTGACGCCGACCGCGCATACTCTTACACCGCCCGGCATGCTGCGCTTTGGCAACTTCCAGTTCGAGCTGACCGCCTTCCTCAACGACCAGCCGCAGTATGGCATCGTCTTTGCGCAGCCGGTCACGCTGACCATTGTCTACAACCCGGCGTTGATGGTGGGGTTGAATCTGGAGACGCTGGGACTCTACGCCTGGGATGGAACCGGCTGGAGCACGGACGGCATCGTCATCCTCCAGCATGACACCGCCGCCGCCACGCTGACGGTCGCTATCAGCCATCTGAGCGAGTTTGCCTTCTTTGCCGCCAGTGTGCCGACCAATCTCGACCCCGATGACGAGCCGAGACAGCTCTTCCTGCCTGCGGTCATGTCTGGCGCCAGCCATCCTGCCGACGCCGCCGATTGCACCGATCAGGCGCCAGACGGCGATCCATCAGCGCCGTCAACAGACAACGCAGGCGCGGAGAGTCTCGACCTGCAATCCGAGGCCCCTCCATCGATTGAGGCGGCGGACGTTGTCCCTGTACTCTACCTGCCGGTGGTGGGGCGGTAGGGGTGAAGAGTAGGGATTGGAGATGGGAGAGTGGAGAGTGGAGACTGGAGATTGGAGATTGGAGAGTGGAGACTGGAGATTGGGCGTCTCAGTCTCTAATCTCTAATCTCTAATCTCCAATCTCCAATCTCCAGCCAAGTGGATGCATCCCCAGTTCCAGGAATACCTGCTATACTGCTCAATCTGAAAGGTTTTCACGCAAAGGCGCGAAGACGCAACGGATTTTCATTGCTGAGCAGAAAGGCACACCCATGCCTGCACCCGCCATCATCCTTGATCTGGTCGAGCGCTTTCACCAGCACCTGGCCGCGTACAAACAGAACAGCTACAACGAGGAGCAACTGCGCATCGAGTTTCTCAACCCGATGTTCAAAGCGCTGGGTTGGGATGTGGATAACGAACAAGGCTATGCCGCCGCGTACAAAGAGGTGATCCACGAGGACGCGATCCGCGTGGCGGGCGTGACCAAGGCGCCGGACTACGCCTTTCGCATCGGCGGCGTGCGCAAGTTCTTCCTGGAAGCCAAAAAGCCGGCGGTCAACATCAAGGACGACGTGCACCCAGCCTACCAACTGCGCCGCTATGCGTGGAGCGCCAAGCTGCCACTGAGCATCCTCTGCGACTTCGAGGAGTTCGCCGTCTACGACTGTCGCATCAAGCCGGACAAGGGCGACCCGGCAAGCACGGCGCGGGTGCTCTACCTGCGCTACACTGACTACGCCACCCGCTGGGACGAGATCGCCGGCATTTTCAGCAAGGAGGCGATCCTCAAAGGCTCCTTCGACCAGTACGCCGAGTCGCACAAGGCCAAGCGCGGCACCGCCGAGGTGGACGCGGCTTTTCTGGAAGAGATCGAACGCTGGCGTGAGCTGCTGGAGGAGGAGATTCGGATTGTGGAGGGCGAGTGAGAGCTACCCAGAAGCAGGCGGAGTCAAGAAGATATCGATCCCCTGCTGGCGCAATCCATCCACCAGTGTTCGATCACCTGTCCAAAGGCGTCCATCGAGTGCCAGGGTGAGCGCCACATGCACAGTATCATTGACATCAATCGGTGCGCACAAATTCTGTGCGTCCGATAGGAAACTCGGCTTGATCAACCGTTCTGGGTAGATATTCAATCGCTTCAGCAGGCGATAGAGGAGACGCAGCAAGTCATCCTCGCTGAGTTTGCTTTACCAGACGATCTTTGTGCTTGAAGAGTTCGACGATGACATATTCACAGATGTAGGAGTCGTATTCCGACTGGAAGATCAGACTGACAAAGTGCGACGGCTCACGCAGTAGTGCGGAAAACAGGATATTCGTGTCGATGACGACTGGGGGACGTGTTTCACGCATGTTATTGGGGTTCTGTGCTTCCACCGCGCTGGTCTTGCAGTTGACGCCAGCCAGTTTGATCGATTTCGTCTGCGAGTTGTTCAGCCTCAGCGCGTGTCAACTGGCTGCGCCTGCGAATTGACTCGACCTCGAGATAATCAAGAAACCGGATGATTTCCTCACGGTTGAACAGGTCGGCAGGCATACGCACAAGAATCGAATCCTGCTCAATTGCCACCTGGTATGTTGCAATCATTGCTAATTCCCCCCTTCGTCCCAAATGTTACACTGACACCAGGCACAGTATAGCAGAGACTGCTACGCTGCGTCATGCAACTTCACAGCCGACGCGGCGCGCCATGCGCGCCGCGTCGCCTTGGTCGAGCAGATGCTGGCGCTGCACCAGCGTTGCGCCGCTGCGCGCACCGCACGAGCAGGGCGTGCTCGCCGCGCAGGTCGCCGCCGCAGATGACGCCCTTTGCCTTGATCCCTCCTCACCGGCTTACCATCGGGAAGTAGTTGAACTGCATCGGCGCGATTGCGACTGCCATCATCTCCGGCGGGCTTTTCAGGTCATCCCACAGTAAGCCGAGCGTGGCGCCGTCCTCACCGCCGCGGGCGCGCAGGAAGTCGATGTACTCTTTCGACGAGGTTTGATAGTAGAGCGTGGCGACGACCGATGCCGCTGCGTCGGGCAGGTGATAGACCGTCTCGTCCCAGTGCTGGCCGTCGGCGAAGACTGCGCCAACGGGGCGCAGACCGGGTTGGTCGAACGCGGCCACCGTGTAGCCACGCGGCGGGATGCGGTTGTCCTTGAGCACGCTGTTGTTCAGCACAAAGTGAAAGGTCTCGGTGATGGCGCTGCCGTCGTCGATGCCCAGCTTTGCCTCGTACACCTTGATCTGGGCGTCCTGCACCAGTATGCCTGTCTCCGCGTCGTACGCGCCCGACTCAAAGATGAGCCGGCCCGCAGCGTCGAAGGCGCGCACGTTGAGCCAGATGCGTCGTCCTTCCGGGTAGCCGGTGGGTAATTTGTGCCCGCTCTCGTTGGTCACGCGCACCGTCGCCGTTTTGGGCGTGGCTTGCGGGTCGAAGTCGAGCGTGAGCGTGGCTGCACGGCGCAGCATCGTGCGCGCCGACTGCATAGCGGCGTTGAGGTGGAGTGCATCGTCGGTCGCCGCCAGCCGCCAGCGCGCATCTTGCAGCAACTGCGGCGCCCACGTGTTGGCGCCGGCAAAGCTGTGTTCGGGCAGACAACCGTTGGTGATGCAGTCGCGGTTCACATCGCCGATGGCGGCCAGCCCGGTCATGCGCGGCATGTGACAATCCTGGCAGGTGCGCACGATGCCGTCGGCTTTGGCGCCAGCGAATTGAGGTGCATAGACGCCCTGCGCAGTGGCGTAGTCGCTGTAGAGCCACTCGTCGAAGGTGCGCTCGATGGGAAAGAGATCGCCGCTGGCGAAGGAGGGCGCAGCCAGATTCTCGGCGTTCGGTTCGTAGCGCGCTGTCGTCGGGTTCCAACTCAGCGTCGGGTTGTCAAGATTGTGACAAGAACCGCAGACGCGCGCCTCGATGACAGGGTCGCCGCCTTGCCCCAGAAAATCGGTGCGCCAGGTTGCCTTAGGATGCGGCGGCGCCGGGTTGATGACGAACGGCCCCCGGCGGTTGTCTTCTGGATCGAGGATGAGCATCGCCGAGCCAACGTGATCGGCAGGCAGTGTGGGTGAGATGGCGCTGCGTATGACCGCATCGCGCGCCACCGCCGCTGCCTCGCCGCCGGTCGGCAACGGGTCGATCATGCGGTGGCAGACTTCGCAGGCGACGCCAGCGCTGAGGTCGCTGTTCTCCAGCAGGCTACCGTCGGCGGGATGGCTGCGCCCGCCATACCAGCCGCGCGGCGTGTGGCAACGCAGACAGAAGTCGCCAGCGTTCTCGACATCCTGGTTGGCGACATGCAGCGCCGCCCAGAAGATCGGGTCACGCCCGGCCTGGCTCTTCATGCTGCCGCGCCAGGCGCCATAGATCGGCGTCGTATGGCAGCCCTGGCAGCTCACCGGATCGACGATGGCGTCGATCATGTGTTCGGGCTGCGTGCCGGGGAGGAAGAAATCGGGATCAGGCGTCGCCGCCCCACCGTTGCGCACGGTCAAGGTGGCAGTGCGAGCAAGCGCCGGCAGGCCAGGCGCCGCAATCTGGGCAATAGTGGGCACTGCGCCTGCCGGTGTTGCACCGACCGTTACCTGATAAGTTAGCGTGACGATCTGATTGGCGTAGATGACGCCTTGCCAGCGTAGCGTTGGTGCAGCGCTCTCGTTGACGGCGCCAGCGGTGGCGTGCAGCGAACCGGGTAGATAATGCAGCCCCGTCGGCACGGTCGCCTCAACCTGAACGTCCCCGGCTGTCGCACCGCCGTTATTATGCAGACTCAGTGTGTAGCTCGCCACGTCCCCGGCCACAGCGGTGGTCGGCGTCACGACGAAGGTGGAGTCGCCGAGCGCGGCTGCGGGCGCCTGTGTGTCAACCAGTTGATAGAGCGCACCGCTGCCGAAGCCCACGACATACAGCTCGCCCGCTTCATCTTCGCCAAAGGAAGCGATGTTTTCGCCCGTGTCCAACTCCAGATGTTTGGTCGTCCAACCGGTGGCGCCCTGTTGCGTGCTCCAGATGCGCCCTTGCGAAAAATCGGCGAAGAAGTAGCGCCCCTGGAACGCAGCGAAGGTGAGACCGCGATAGACGTAGCCGCCGGTCACCGATTGGCCGTCGCTGCGCGGGTAGGCTACGATCGGCGCAACGAAGGGACCGTCACAGGTTGCCGTCGTGTCATGCGCAATGTCCCCTTCGCGACAATCCCAACCGAAGTTCAACCCGCCAGGCTGTCCGGCTGGATGCAGGCTAATCTCCTCGCGTGCGCCCTGTCCGACATCACCGATGAACAAGTCGCCGGTGAGCCGGTCAAAGCTATAGCGCCAGGGGTTGCGCAGCCCCCAATCCCAGATTTCGGCTTTGGCGTCGGTGCGCCCGACGAAGGGATTGTCAGGTGGGATGGTGTACGCACCGCTGGCGCTGACGCCGATGCGCAGAATCTTGCCCAGCCAGGTGGCGAGATTCTGGCCGGCATTGAGCGGATCATCGCCGCTGCCGCCGTCGCCCAGGCCAATGTAAAGGTTGCCATCCGGGCCGAAGGCGACTAGCCCGCCATTATGGTTTTCGTATGGCTGATTGCGCACCAGGATACGTTCTTCGCTGGCGGCGTCGGCGCGATTGGGGTCGGCGGTGACGTGGAAACGCGCCACAACGGTGTCGTATCCTCCGTTGACGCCGCCATCTTCCGGTGGTGGCGGCGCCAGGTTGCGATCTTTGTGGTTGTAGTAGACAAAGAAATAGCCCTGTGTGGCATAGTCCGGTGGAAAGGCGATGCTCAACAGGCCGGCCTCGCCGCTGTTGGCGACGCGGTCGCGGATGTCGAGGAAGGGCTGCGCCAGCAACTGTCCCTGTTGCACGATGCGCACAGTTCCCGCTTTTTCCACCACAAAGAGCCGCCCGGAACCATCGCCAGCATGTGTGACGTACACGGGTTGGTTGAGGCCGCTGACAACTTGTTGCAGACCGACGACGCCTGCTGTTGGGGTGGCGTTGTTGGCCTGCACCGCGCTGCTCCTGCCAGCGATCATGAGCAACAGTATGCAGCCAAGTACGAGGAGCGCCAGGCGCGTTTGCGGCGTCAACATATAAAAGCCCCTTTCTGGAGGAAAACCTCGGACGCAGCCTACGGCGTATGATACTGTGCCGCCAGCCGCTGGACTACGCGGTAGGCGCGCAGCAGCCGCTGCGGCGGGATGTCCGGCTGGACAAAATGCCCGGTGTTGTAGATAAAGCCGCCGCCCGGCGCGTAGATCGCAAAGCGCTGGGTGATGTACTCCTCCAGCGCGTCACCATCATAGGCGAGCAGCCCATCGATCACGTCGAGCGAGCCGTAGATCGTGATCTTGTCACCGTAACGATCCTTCACCGTGCGCGGGTCCATGCCGGCGCTTTCCTGCACCGGATGCATCGAGTCGTAGCCGATGTCGATCAGGTCGTCCATGATCTGCATGATATAGCCGTCGCTGTGCAGGTTGACGAACAATCCGCGACTGTGTGCGTGGGCAACGACGCGGCGGGCGTAGGGCGCAATCATGTTTCGCCACATGCGCGGGGAAAAGAGCATGTTTTGGTTCGATCCCCAGTCGTCGGAGAGAGTGATGCCGTCGACGCCGGCTTCGACCAGGCTGTCCGTCAGCCCGCACAGCCAATCGGCGTAGCGATCGAACCAGCCATTCATGATCTTGGGCTGCGCGCCCAGGTTCATCCAGCAGTTTTCGATGCCGATGATGCGGCTGGTGCCCTCGACGATGCCCCACACGTGCGCCAGGATGAAACGTTTGTCACCCTGCTGACGCACCGCTTCCGCCACGTTCAGCCCGGCAAAGTCGTAGTTCCAGTCGGTGTGATTGAGCCAGCGCGGATCGTGCGGATCGCCAGGGTCGTAGTTGGGCAACTCCTGCACATCCCACAGCCGCCCCGTCTGGTTGGGATAGGGCACAAAGCCGACGAAAATGTCGATGCCGAACTCGTCCAGGAATTGCTCACGCGGGCCGTATTCGGCTGCTAATTTCTCGACAAACTGCTTTTGGTAAAGCCAGCAATCGATCGGGGTGCGATCGGTGGTCTGCCGGCGTAACGTTGCTTTGACGCGGTCTTTGGAATTCATCGGTCGAATATCACTTTCGTGGGTGTTGTTGCTGTTGGGTGCGTGCGCCGTGCCTGGCGTCACCATCCGATTGATGGTGGGCTGACACCTATATTATCTCTATTATTATTGTCGCGAGCAAAGGGTGAACTCGCTCTCTGTCTACACCCCGCCCTTCCTGCGCTACGTCTTGACGCTACACTCGCATAGGCGCAGGCCGTGTCGTTTCCCGGTGTGTCAATACTTGAGTCATAATCCGCAGCCATTGGTAAAGCTCCAAGATTGATTCCTGGGCGGCCTGTGCTAAAGTAGCGAGTGACAAAAATCAGGGTGGTTGATGATTTGGAATCGGGCAGGCAGCCATCGCCACCGCTGGTTTCTATCGCATTACTTTCGAATCCTGATGGATGGTGCGTCTTGTTCATAGCACACGCCCGACATTTTCTTCCCCAATCACACTTCCATGCGTCGTCTGAGCACTCTGGCGTTGCGTGAACGTTGGCTACTGGCTGCGCTCACCCTGGGCGGGCTGGCGCTACGGCTGTGGGGAGTGGGCGACAAGGGGTTAGCCTACGATGAGGCAGCCACCGCGTTAATGGCACGCGCTACACCCGCCGCCATTATTGACTTTCATTGGCGCGCTGCGTTCGAGCATCCTCCTCTCTGGCAATTGACGATGGCGGGCTGGTCGGCTCTCTTCGGTCAGAGTGAGGCGGCGCTGCGTCTGCTGCCGGCGCTGGCTGGCGCAACGGCGATCCCGCTGGCGTGGTGGTGGGCGCAGCGCCTGTGGCCAGCAGAACGGGCGCGGCGCAACTGGGCTGCAGCGCTGGTGGCGCTGTCGCCCACGCTGGTGCTCTACAGCCAGGAGGCGCGTATGTACACGCTGGTTGTGGCGCTGGCGCTGCTGTCGTTGATTGCACTGCACGCACTGGCAACCCGACCGCGCACCGTGACAATCTTCGCCTTCGCTGCGATCAACTGGCTAATGACCGGTTTTCATTATTATTCGATCCTGTTGATCGGCGTCGAAGCGATTTTTCTGGGCGTGCTCGTTGTGCGCCGCCGCAGCAGGCACAACGTCTGGCGCTGGGTGACGGCGATCGTGCTGTCGCTAGTTCCGATTGCGCTATGGATGGCGCTGGCGCCTGGCTTCCACGATACGTTGCGCGTCGTCGCCGGCAATGTGGGCAGTGACGATGCGCTGTCGGCGCTGGCGTTTGTGGATGCATTATGGCGCGACCTGACCTTTGGCGCCATCCGCTGGCAGCCGGCAGTAGCGGTCGTGGCGTTGGCGCTGGCGCCGCTGGTGGTCATTGGACTGGCAGTCACCGCTGTCCCCGACGCGCGTCGCTTTCGCGCTCAACGCAATTACGCGCCGTGGAGTTGGTTGGTCGGTCTGGCGGCGCTGTTGCCGCTGACGCTCAGCATCATCTTTGCGCCGGCGCTGGCTGCGCGCTACATCCTCTTCGTGTTGCCGACGATCTATGTGCTGGCGGCGGCAGGCATCGTCTGGTTGGGGCGCCAGAGCCTATCGCTCGGACTGGCGGGGGCGTTGTTGGCGCTTGTCGTTGCTTGGCTGGGATTGAGCTACTATTTTACTAGCTACACCAAGAGCGAGTACCGGGAAATGGCGGCGTTTCTGGCTGCGAACCGACAGCCTGATGAAGCGATCATGCTCTATGCACCGCGCCAGCATCTGTTGGCCAAGTATTATCTGCCCGGCGTAACCGAGTTCTTCACAGCGCCGGTTGTCGAACTGCCACCGGTTTGGCCTGTGAATGCGCCGCCCATCGTGCCGGAAGCAATGGACGGCGTGCTCCTCGATCTGCTGGCAACGCATCCCGCGCTGTGGGTCATCGTCTCCGCCGAGAACGAGGTGGATCGTGGCGAGTTTGTGCCCAAATTTCTCACCGCCGTCGCCTACAAAGAAGAATGCTGGTCATGGCTCGATGTCAATCTGTGTCGCTATATCAGCCCACACTTTCTGGCAGAGGCGCAGACGACCGCACCCGATGTCCTGTTTGGCGGTGAGTTACGGCTGACAGGCGCCGCGATCATGCAAGCGCCAGGGAGTCCTCTCGACGCAGACTATCGCTTCGTGCGACTCGACTGGCGGGCGGAACACAAGCCAACGCTCGATTATCGGGTCACGGTGCGCATCGTAGATAATGACGGCGCTGTCGTAGCGCAGCGCGACGAATTTCCGATCGGTGCACTCTTGCCGCCAACGACATGGAATGCAGGGGACGTCAAGCCCGGCTACATGGCGCTGCCCGCTGACTTGCCAGCTGGCGACTATCGCGTGGTTGTCGGCGTCTACGATCCGGCGACAAGTGCGGCGGTGGGCGATTTTGTCGAGATTGGCATCATCACGGTTGACGGATCGACATGACGCGACAAGACTGGCTCTATCTACTGGCGATTGCGCTGCTGGCTGGTGTGCTGCGTTTCTACCAACTTGGCGTTGTCCCGCCAGGGCCACAGTTCGACGAGGCCTTCAACGCCATCGATGCGAGCCAGGTGCTGGCCGGCAACCGTCCTTTGTTCCTGCCGGCGAATGGTGGCCGCGAGGTGCTTTACACCTATTACCAGGCTGCCATCGGCGCAATCATGGGGCGGCTCGATCTTTACACGCTGCGGCTGGCCTCGGCGCTGGCGGGCACACTTACCGTTGCCGCCCTCTATGTGCTGGTGCGCACGACCTTCCGCCGCCACAGCCAACCGCTGGCCGTGCTCACTGCGCTGGCATTGGCGGTCAGCTACTGGCATATCCACTTCAGCCACTATGGCATCCGCATCATCCTCATGCCACTGATCCTGAGCGGGGTCTTCGGCTTCTTCTGGGCCGGCTGTGAGTTGTTGGCAGCACGGGGGAGAGAAGGCAACAAGAAGACAAACTCCCCAATCTCCAGTCTCCAGGCGCCAATCTCCCAATCGCCAATCTCCCAATCTCCCAATCGCTCAATCGTATCTTTCCTTGCTTTTGTCATCAGCGGCGTACTCACCGGCCTGGGCGTTTGGAACAACCCGACCGGGCGCTTTGTCCCGTTCGTGCTGCTGGCGTATGCAATCTGGCTGTTATGGCGTCACCCAGAGCGGCGACGCTGGCGGCGCGAGAATCCGTTGTTTGGGTTGGCTGTGACGGGCGTCGTGGCCTTTGTCGTCTTTCTGCCGTTGGGGCTGGAATTCTGGCGTCACCCGGAGTTCTTTTTCGGACATGCCTCTGAAGTCTCGATCTTTGCTGAGCGCGTGGCGGGCGACGCTTCGCCCTGGCAGCTGTTGGCGATCAACATCCTGCGCGTGCTGGGCATGTTCAGCTTCGACGGCGACCTGGAGTGGGCGCACGGCATCCCCGATCGTCCGGTCTTCGACTGGTTCATGGCGATTCCGTTCTACATCGGCGTAGCCTGGTGGCTGTGGCGTCTGCTCGGCAAGACAAAACCGCAGCCCGACCCAGATCGCGACGCACTTTTTCTGTTCCTGGCCTGGGCGGTGACGATGCTGGCGCCTTCGGTCTTGAGCGAAGCCGCGCCCAACTACTCGCGCACACTGGCTGCTGTCCCGCCGGTGATGCTTGGCGCTGGGTTAGGGTTGACATGGCTGGCGCTCCGATTGCCGTGGCGTGCGGCATGGCGCTATGCGCTTGTGAGCGCGCTGCTCGTGGCAAGCGGCGTCGCTACGAGCTATGACTATTTCGTGCGCTTTCCCGCCTTCCCCGAAGTCTATTACGTTTACGACGCCGACAAGGTCGATGCCGTCGAGTGGATGAAAGCGCGCGGCGATGCCGGCTACGCCGTCTATCTTTCGCCGCTCTGGTCGACTCATGCTACGGTCACCTTTCTGCGCGACTACCGGCTCCGTTCGCTCGATGCGACGCAGGCGCTGGTGCTGCCGGAGCCGGGCAAGGGCGCCATCTACGCCTTCCCCTCCGAGCAGCGCGAGTTCGCCGACGACCTGGCCGCCATCTGGCAAGAGCCGGTGCAGACGCTCGCCGACCGCTTTGGCCGGCCGCTGATGTTCTATGTCCAGGTCGAGGCCGCAAAAGTTGCAACCTGGCCCGCCGACTTTGCCCCCGACCAGACGACAGGAGCACGCTTCGACGACGCCCCCACCTTGATCGGGATGCGCGCTGGCGAGGATGGACGCTCGCTTCTGCTGCACTGGCAGGCGGATGCAGGCACGCGGCGCTACCTTACGTCGTTTGTGCACCTGATCGACGCACGCGGGCAGCAAGTGGGACAGGCCGATGTCGTGCCAGGCGATGGGACTTTTCCGACGACAATCTGGCGCGCAGGCGAGCGCGTGGCGCAGCGCTACACCCCAACGCTTAGCCGGACGTGCAGCGATGGCGAGCCGGTGCGCGTCCTGGCCGGCTGGTACGAACTCGCAGCCGACAGCGCTCGCCGCCCGCGCGCCGACGCGTTTGGAGATACGGCGCTGGCCGGAACCTGGACGCCGCCCATCACGTCGCAGCCCGCCGGACAATTCCAGCCTGCAGTTGTGAGTTCGCTCCCGTTGACAGCGGATGGTTTGACGCTCGTCGGCCACACTCTCCCCATCACGAACACCGAGCCGGGCGCACCGCTAACGCTGGATTTGTTCATTCAGGGGGACGAACGCCATCGCACGATCCCGCTAACGCTGACGCTGGCAAGCGACCAGCCGGTCGCGCTTTACACCGGCGTGCTGGCGCCTGAGGCGCAGTGGCGCGCCGGCGAAGCGATCTGTCGGCGGCTGTACGTGCGCATCCCGGCGACTACTGCGCCCGGCGACTATTGGCTTCATGTGACCACACCTGACTACGATCAGCCTTTAGCGCACCTCGCGGTTCAGCCCTCCACGCGCACTTTCGATCTCCCGGAAGTTGCCCGGCCGTTGTCGGCTACGTTGGGCGGCGCCATCCGGCTGTACAGCGTCGACATCACGCGTGACGGTGACGTGCTGGCAGTGCAGCTGGTCTGGCAGGCGCTGGCGCCGCTAACGACGAGTGAGAAGGTCTTCGTGCATCTGATCGGACCGGACGGCGGCCTGCTCGCCCAGTCCGATGCGCTGCCGGCGAGCGGCTACGGCACGGAGCAATGGGTGGAGGGCGAAGTCGTGCGTGACGCACACCGGTTGACGCTGCCGCCCGACCTGCCACCAGGCAACTATCGGCTGCGCGTGGGCATGTACGATCCGGCGACCGGCGTGCGTCTGGCCGCGACAGGTGGCGGCGGCGAACGCCTGACGGATGACGCAGTGGAGTTGGAGATTGGAGAATGGGAGATTGGAGAGTTGCCATGAACACGCAAGATCACCCGGCGCTGATGCTCTTTGCCGAACTGCTGGCCTATCCATCGCCGTCGAGTATGGAGAACAGGCTAGCTGCGCACATCGTGGATCGGCTGCGTGGCTGGGGATATGCGCCTCAGCAGGACGCAGTCGGCAATGTCTGGGTGCGGCTGGCGGGGCGCAACCCGGCGGCGCCGTTGGTATGCTACGCGGCGCACATGGACGAGATCGGCTTGACGGTGCACGCCATCGAAGCGGATGGGCAACTGCGTGTTGGCCCATCGGGAGGGCTGTTCCCGTGGAAGCTGGGTGAAGCGCCGGTCGAGATTCTGGGCGACCGCTCCACGATCACCGGTGTGCTGGCAATGGGGGCAGGGCATGGCGCTGGCGAGCAGGCGATCACGTGGGCGGATGTGCGCGTGCTCACTGGGCTGACGCCAGTGCAGCTCGCTGCGGCGGGTGTGCGTCCAGGGTCGTTAGGCGCACCACTGCGCGCACACCGTGGGCCTGTGCTCTTCGGCGACGCAGCCGATCCGTTGGTGGCGGCGTGGACGTTCGACGACCGGATGGGTGTGGTGACGTTGTTGCGGCTGCTGGAACGGCTGGCAACTGACAATCTTCAACCGGCGCATCCCACGCTTGTGGCCTTCACGGTGCAGGAGGAAGTTGGTGGGATGGGGGCGAAGGTGCTGGCGCTGCGCGAACGACCGGAAGTCTTCATCGCCATCGACGGTTGTCCGATCCCGCCAGGCGCGCCGCTGCAACTGGATGGCCGCCCCGGCATCTGGACGCGCGACCGTCGCGCGCCCTACGACCCGCGCCTGATCGTTGATCTATGCGCGGCGGCGATGGCGGCGGGCACGGAGCTACAACCAGTGGCCTATGATGTGAGCGCTAGTGACGCCAGCATGGTCTTCGAGATGGGCGGCGCTGCGCGCATTGCCTGCTTTGGCCAGGTGCGCGCCAATAGTCACGGCTACGAGGTGGCGCGGCTGGCCGTCTTCGACAACATGCTGCGCACCCTGCTTCACTTTGTCACGACGTGGGAACAGTAAATCTGCTGGAAAGCATTCCTCAAACCAAGAAACAGGGGGTGGCCTGCGGGCCACCCCCTGCGATTGGGACCAGATCGACTTCAGCGAACAAGCTCCTTGAGGAGCACCTATGCGGTGAGTAGTTGCCTGCCTCTATGCTCGATGATGGCGGCGATGCAGCAAAGCAACACTCCGTCAGGCTAGACTGCGACTTGAGGAACCACCATCCACCCTGGTGCAGCCGACTCGTGATACATGCGCGGCACGTATGGCTTGCCGGCGGCAGCGTCCTGCAACGCAGCAGGCAATTCCTCCGCAATGACCTCCTTGGGGATATACCCCATGACGCCAAAGCGAATCGGCCACATTGCCAGCCGCGTGTCGATGCTCAGACCGAGCAGCAGGACTGATGTGAGTGGGCTGATCTGACGGAACGCCTGAATCACGCCCAGCCCACTGCGGTCGGTGTCTTCCAGACCCAGCACGACGACGTCGTACCGAGTGCGGCGCAGCAGACGCGACGCTTCCACCAGGTCTTCCGCAATGTCAATGGCATCGACGTATGGCAGATCCCTCAGCAAATCGAACAGCCCTTGCCTCATCCCCTCATACTCTTCGACGATCAGCACCCGAATCATGATTCCGCTCCGTTCAGATGAACAACAGGATAAATGCGTGGCTGGCTGTTAGCCCATCCATGAGCATCCATGTTAGCAGCGATGACGCCTGAGGTGAGTGCTGACACCCTCTGCGATGGATGAGCCGTCGGATAATGGTGAGTCACCAGCGAACTCGAATACGATAACTGCAACGAATCTGTCGATGTACGCATCGTGACCACGCTACGGCGGATAAGATACCGGCGGGTCGCGCTGCGCCTGGTCCCGCCTTTAGTATAAAGATGCAAACAGCCAGTTTCAATTGCATTTCTACAGAGGAAGTGTCAGCAAAAAGATTCGACACTCCCAGAAATAGATACGACAATCGTAGTGCACGTCTGGAGGCGGCAGCGTATGGATTCCGTCGGTAAACGGTCTGATTTGTCCGGCGGGAGGGACAGCGGCATCGACGCCGCGCCGTGACTCTTACCCTACACGACGTCCAATAATGATTCCCTCCCAAAGGCGGAAGGTTTGGGGAGCGTCGTCGATTTCCGGTCGAAGGAACTCCGCTGCGTCGCCCGTTGCCTGACGCAGCATCGCCAGGAGATAACGCTGCACGTTGGCGTCATGGCGCGCCGCCCACGCCGTAAACTCCATGCGTTTGTAGAGCGTTTCGGCGTGTTCGATGCTCAGGTTGTGCTGCATGAAGAGCGCTTGCCAGGCTTCGATGCTGAGACAGCGCACGTGGCTCGGATCGCGCAGCTTCTCGAAGGCGTTGACGTAGTCACCGGCCACACCATCCGGCACGATATTGTCAACGACCGCGAGCAGACCGCCTGGCTTCAGCACGCGTCGCGCCTCGCACACAAAAAGCTCCGGCGCGTCGAAATGGTGAGGGGCAATCCGGCAGGTCACCAGATCGAAAGTGTTGTCAGCATAGGGCAGCTGCTCGGCGTCGGCCAGTTCGATGATCAGGTTGCTAAGCCCGCGCGCAGGCGCGTGTTGACGCACCTGGTCAAGCATCTCCGGGGTGATATCGGTGGCCCATACCTGGCGCACGTGCGGCGCAAAGAGGAATGCCGTATGTCCGGCGCCGGTGGCGATGTCCAGCACCGCCCAGTCAGGCTGCGGGGCGGTGAGCGCCAGTAGTCGCTCTAGGCTGGCGCCTTTGGCGTGGGGGACGCTGGTGACGTAGGCGGCGGCATTGGCGCCAAATTCACGCTGCACGGTCGCTTTGGTCTGTTCAGTCACGTGGCGGCTCCTGTCTTGCATGGATTGTATTCAATGCTCTTCCCGGAAGTTGTCAGCTTCCGGGAAGATGATCGCGTCCCGCAAACCTGCCCTGTGGACGGCTCAGGCAGCGAGCCGCTGTGGTCGAGCGCGTCGTCCAAACACGGCGGTGACGGCGTCTTCGATCAGGTTGAGCGATTCGTCGATCACGGCGGCGTCGTGGCTGGCGGACATGAACCACGGCTCGCGCGGGTCATCGTCCACGAGAATGCCACGCTGGATCAACTCGGCGCCCAGGCGGCCAAACAGCTCGGCGTCGAACTCGCTGTAGCTGCGGTAGTCGGTGGGTGGCTCATCCTTGCCCAGCAGCACGCTAAACATCGACGGGACGCCTGTCACGACGTGAGGCACGCCGGCGCGCCTCAGAATCACATCGATCCCATCTATCAGCCGGCGTCCGTTGGTGAAGATCGTCTCGATCACGGGCTGCGTCTCGATGATCTCCAGCGTGGCGGCGGCAGCGGTGGCGGCGACGACATTACCGCAGTAGGTGCCGCCATGCGCCACGCGCCCCGGCTCGACGACGGCCATGATCTCACCGCGACCGGCTACAGCGGAGACAGGAAAGCCGTTGCCCATCGCCTTGGCATACGCCGCTAGATCGGCCTTGACGCCAAAATACTCCTGCGCGCCACCCTTGGCCAGCCGGAAACCAGTCTTGACTTCGTCAAAAATCAGCACGATGTCGAACTCATCACACAGTGCGCGCACGCGGCGCAGCCAGGCCGGGTCAGGCAAAATGCAGGCGACGTTGCCCATGATCGGTTCCAGCACGATGGCGGCCAGCTCGTCGCTATGTTCGACGACGGCGCGTTCGAGCAACTCGATGTCGTTATAGGGCAGCGAAATCATGTAGTTGCGGATGGCGACGGGCATGCCTTCGGTGGCGCGTAGACGGTGTGGGTGACTGCGCGGGCCGAGCAATTCGGCTTTAGCCGTAGGCCCGCTGAACATCACGTAGTCAAAATTGCCGTGATAGTTGCCTTCAAATTTGATGAACTTTTCGCGTCCGGTGTAGGCGCGGGCGATGCGCAGCGCGTGCATGTTGGCTTCGGTGCCAGTGTTGGACAGGCGCACCTTGTCCATGCCGGTCATGCGCGTAAAGCGCTCCGCCAGCTCAATCTCGATCGGCGTGGTAGCGGCAAACAACACGCCGTTCTGGATCGCCTCTGCCACGCGACGGTTCACCTCTGGATGGGCGTGCCCCAAAATGATCGGGCCGAAGCCGAGGCGATAGTCGATGTAGCGGTTGTCGTCGGCATCCCAAACGTACGCACCGGCGCCGCGTGTCATAATCGGCGTCTCTTCATCGCCCCAGTAGCGGAAATTCGAGTTGACGCCGTAGGGAATGTACTGTTTGGCTTGGTTGAAAAGTTGGTGGGTTCTGGTCTTGTTGATACTCATGATTCGCTCTTTATGGCTTGCACAAGGTCGATCGAACGGGTGACAAACAGGTTGATAGGGCGCTGCGGTCAGCAACGCGTGTCACCCCCCTTGTGGAAGCCACGAAGCGTGTCCGTGGGATCCTCGTCCATAAAATGCTCCTCGGTAGTCGCCGAGATTGAGCGTGGTGCGTGGATTGTGGTGTGTGTTGCATGGGGATGGTCTCGCCGCTGCGATCCACACACCACGATCCATGCACCACGATCCACGCTTTCACGCGCTGCCTGATGGTGGATTCCAGGCGTAAATCTCTTTGACGATGTCTAGATAAATAAAGGTCTCTGCCTCGCGCACGCCTTCGACGCTGTAGAGCTTGTCGCTCAAAAAGCGCAGCAGGTCGGCGTTGTCGATGCAGGTCACTTCCACCAAAAAGTTGTAGGCGCCCGATGTGATGGCAAGGTAGATGACTTCCTCGAACGCAGCGATCTGATTGGCAATCTCGCGCAGGCGCGTGCCGTCTGCCTTGACGCCGATCATAGCCATCGTGTGGTAGCCGCTGCGCAGCGGGTTGGTGACCGCCGCAAATTGCAGCACCCCGGCATCGACCAGCCGCTGCACGCGCTGCCGGATCATCCCCGGCGAGACGTTGAGCTGCGCTGCAATCGTGCTGAATGGCAGCCGCCCGTCATTTTTGAGCGCTTGAATGATCGCCCGGTCGGTTTTGTCCAACGTCAGCGTCGCCAACGTCTTTTCCTCACTTCGCCTTACATCGTACACTGACATTGTCTACCCTATCATGTACGATGTGCATCTGTCAAGCCGTGAAAATGCAAAAAACGCAACGAAAAGATGATATCGTGACGATATTTACGTATTTTGGTGTTATGAATGTGGATTTTGCAATTTGGGGGTGGATGCCAGGCATCGCTGGCAGATCGACGATGGGTAAACAAAAACGGGAGGACGCCCTCCCGTTTTTGTGTTTCATGCTGTGACGCATCAACCTTGCGGTGCGTCGTCCTCGCGGCTGGCGGGCGGCTGGACAGGCGGCGCTGACGGTGCAACCGGCGCGGCCGCAGGTGGATAGTAGACGCGTCCCGTGCTGTCTTTGAAGGCGATTTGGCCGAGCAGATTGAACTGATAGATATAGGTCACGAAGGTCGCCACTGGCACGGTTATGATCAGACCTACGATGCACAGCAGCACGCCGACGATGCCTGCTACGGTCGAAATGACAAAGCTGGCGACGATGTAGGCGAGTGTGAACAGAATCACGTCGGTGACATGCGCGCGCGTCCACTGAAAGATGTCGCTCAATTGTAGGCCGCTGCGAATCTCCTCATCCCGCGCATACCAGAGCGTGAAGCCGGGCGTCATCAAGGTGATGAAGATGCCGTACAAGGCTGTCAGACAGGATGCACCGACGACAATTGTCACGCCCAACGTCGTGGCAACTGCACTGTCGGAGTCAGTCATGATGCCGCCGATGGTCATTGGAATTGACACCAGGAAGAGCGGCAGCGCCCAGATGAACCAGACCACTGCCAGCTTGAAGCCGCGCACCAGGTCGCCGCTCCAGTCGTCCCACTCTGGCAGCGGGAACTGCTTGCCATCGCGCATGTTCTGCGTCAGACGCACACAGTAGCCGAGCGTGATGACGAGCGGCACGATCAGAAAGCTGAGCAACGCCAGCGCGCTGCCGATGGCGACTTTCTCCTTCCAGCGCGGGTCTTCGGTGATAAAGGTCAATGCTTTTACAAAATCCATGATCAATCTCCTCTGTGCTCAAAACCGACTGCGGGTAACGCCGGCAAGCTGTTGTTCGTGGCGCTACACCGTTCATTGCATCGCCCCAAAGCATTACGCATTGTCGGACAAGAAGTTGCATTGCGCAACTGCCACTTCAGTTGGGGTCTATTTCACCCTGGGGGTAGAGGTTGTTTGGTAGGTTATCGCTTCCGGCATGACGGACGCCGTGTCGCTGCCCACTTCGGTTGGAAGCGAGGCGAGCGCTGTCAACGCACCAGGTGCAAGCCCAGTCTGGTTGCCAGCCGCCGCGCCTCCGCCACTTCCTCTGTCGTCAGCCCCTTCGCCAGCGCGCCGTGCATGTGCGCCGGCGCCAGGTATTGCGTGAGCAGACTTACCTGGACGGTGGGCTGCGTCGCCAGCCAGGTCAGCGCCGGCGCTGTGCAGCAGGCAAAGTGACCCGGCATCAACAGATGGCGCACGATGACTCGCCGCCCCAACCTTGCCACGCGGGCGATGGCGCCGGTGACAACATTCCAGTAGTCGGGCATCCCTCCAATCGCCTCGCCACAGCTTTGCGCGCCGGTCGCCGGGCCAAATTTCAGATCGGGCAGATAGATATCGATGGCGTCTGCAAGCAGGTCGAGGGCGGCGTCGGTGAGATAGAAGTTGCTGTTGAACACCGAAGGGATCGTGCGTCGAGCGCCGAGCGTTGCCAACGTCGCCAGGATCAACGGGATGTGAGGCGCTGGGTCGCCGCCAATGAAGCAGATAGCGCGCGCACCTTCCGCCTGCCGTTGTAGGATGCGCGCGGCCAGTTGCGCGGCGGTGACGGGCGCGCCGTAGAGAGGGTTAAAGGCAAAGCGCGCCGCCGTGCAGAAGCGACAGCGCGCTGTACAGCCGCTAAAAAAGATGGCGTGCGCCGGGCGCAGCAGCTCCTCCTCACCGTAGTGCAGCATCTCGCTGGCGACATAGCTGACGGCGCCGACGCGACAGACGCCGCTCGCCGTAGCGCGGCGCGTGCCACAATGAAAGGGGCACAGATGACAGTCGGTGAGGTGGCTGGCGCCAGTGGCGTGCGCGCTGCTGGCGTTCATAGGCCCAATAATCCACGCAATCGGTCGAGCGCGCTGAGCTGGCGCACCATGACCACGCGGTGCGGTTCGGCATGGTGATCGACCACGACCACGGCCGTGCTCATCATGGCGCCCTCACCGAAATAGATGTCGTAGCGTCGGTTGCGGACGTGTTTCCAGCGGTAATGCGGCGCCATCTTGTGCGCCTGTTCGTGATCGCCCCATGCCAACGCCTGTCGTTCCACTGTCACGCCTTCTGTCGCAATGGATGTGCAGGTGGCGCAGAGACCGGTGGCGCTGACGCACGCGCGGCAATACTCTTGTCCACACTGGATGCAGCCCCTCCCGTCCTGTTCACAATGATAGCCGCCACAGATCGCGCATGTCGGCGTGCAGCGCGGGCACACCAGGCTGTGACAAACGCTGCACTCCTCCAGGTCGCGATTGCAAACGACGTGCCCACACGCTGGCATCACCAGGCTGTGCTCGGCGCAGACGGCGCGTGCACAGACGGCGCAGCGGTGGATGCACGCACCACAGCCAACGCGCTCACAGACGGAGCATGTCGCCAGTTCGTGCGTCAGCGCATGGCAGGTGGGGCATTCGCGCAGACATGTATGGCAGTAGGGTTGGTGATCGGCAGGATCGTGCTGGTAGTAGCCCGGCCCCACGCTACGCCCACAACCGGCGCATGTGACCAGGCAATTTTGACAGAAACGCTGACCACTGGCGCTGCAGACGCCGGTGTGGGCGCTGAATTGCTGGCAGCCGGGACAACGCACGGCGCAGTGTGGACAGATGAGCGCGTGTGCGCCATGTTCGTCGGCAACGCAATCCAGCCGCAAGTGACTCTTGCACTGGCGCACGCCGCATGCTGCGCATTCGGCCTGGCAGGCGTGACAGACCATGTCGTTGCATACCGGGCAGGTGCTGATATGGTGCGCACAGGCGCGTTCACCGCACGCCCAACAGACGCGTCCGCACTCCTCGCAATTTTCCGCCCCGCAGACTGGACAAGGCGCCACGCCGCACGTGCTGCACACCAGCTCATTGCATGTGGCGCAGAGGTGTGTGCAGCGTTCGCAGGTGACATGACCGCGAGCGTCGATGGAGAGTTCGGTTGTTTCTGCCCCACACGCGTAACAGGTCGGCCGATGCAGCTGGCCGCTGTAGCGATCCTGTTCGACCTTCACAGCAACTTCGCGTCGTCCGGTGGTCAGGGTAAGGTCGGCGACAGCGATCGGCGTCTCCAGCGCCACGTAGCCGATCAATTCCACCTCGACGCGTAGCCGGTGATTTTCGATCTCTTCGGCGATCTTGCGCTGCAGGTCGGCTTCCAGCGTGCGCCGGCGTTCGCCCTCAGGGTCACGCGCAGGCTGAATCTCGTCGATCTGTTGCTGATAGTAAGTGACCAGCCGGTTGAGCGTTTTGTAGAGACGGGGTAGAATATCTGCTTCATGGCTGGCGCAACGTATGTCGGCGTGGTAGGTGGCGTAGGTGCGCGCCTGTTCGGCGATGCGCACCAGTTGGGTGAGCGGCGGCAACCGGGGTGGCAACGTTTCGCCCGCTGCGTTGGTCTCGACGGGAACAGCTTCGGCATCGGCCAGCATCTGCTCCAATGCGGTGATTGTCTCCGCCGCTGCGCTGGATTCCGTCAAGGGGCGCGCCTCATCGTCCATCCAGAGGGTGTACAGTTCCTGGCGTTTGTCGTCGGCGCGATAAGTGATGCGCCAGGTGAAAGCAAAGACAAAGCGCGTCTTTTCCTGCATCCGTAAGCGGCTGACGCTGGCGTTGGTCGGGCGGATCGCGCGCAGCAACGCTTCGCCATCGGTGTGACGGACGGGAGCGCGCTGCACGGTGAAGGCGCTCCGCTCCGCCAGCAGCGCCATCATCTGGTCGAAGACGCGGCTACCGTGGGCGACCAGCTCAAAATTCTCGCCTGTTTCCCCGGCTTGAAAGGTCAGACGCAGGCGCTCACGTCCGAAATGGGTGGCTAGCGCTGGGGGGAGCTGTACATCTAGTCGTTCATGGGGCGCAGCGCTGACGACGTGGACGGTGGCGCCTAATGTCGTGAAATAGCGTCGGGTGAACGCGGGCAGCGTTGTGTCTGTGTCGGCGGGCGTACTGTTCTGTGTCTTGCGTGCCTGTGTCTTGCGTGCCATGATGGGTGAATTATAGCCGCAATGAAAGCGCGAAAGAAAGTGTGGCTGGTTTCAGTTTTTATGCAAAGTTATGTTACCATGCGGAAATACTAAGGTTAGCTATCAAGTGCCAGACTGGGGAGCAACCGTATGCAAGAGGAAGTCCAGCGCTACCTGCTATCGCTTGGCATCGAGGAAGAGGCTTCTGATAACACTGTAGCGGCTTATCGTAACGATCTGAGCCAACTGCTCACGTTTCTGATGCACTATGCCGCGCCCGATGGCACGCGCGTCAACTCTTGGGGGCAGGTAACGCCGGCTGTAATTCAGGATTATGTCTTTCACCTGCGCGACCGCGACTACGCGTCCTCGACGGTGGCGCGCAAAGTCGCCGCTGTCAAGAGTTTCTTCGAGTACATGCGCACCCATGACCTCATTGAGGATGATCCGGCCGCGTTGCTGGAATCACCCAAGGTCAAGAAGCATATCCCCCATACAATTTCACATGTCGATGTTGAACTGCTGTTGGCGGCGCCCAAGCAGCAGGATACGCCCCAGGCGTTGCGCGACAGCGCACTGTTGGAGACGCTCTACGCCACTGGCATGCGCGTCACCGAGCTGGTCAGTCTTGACGAGAGCGATCTTGACCTGGAAAAGGGCGCGCTGGTGTGCGGCGCCGATAGTAAACGCCGGCGTGTGGCCCCGCTCGACGCCGCTGTGCTCGATACGCTGCGGGCTTACATGGAGCGCGGACGGCCGGCGTTGGTCGTCCGTCCGAACGAAACTGCGCTCTTTCTGAACCATCGCGGACAACGACTCACGCGGCAGGGATTGTGGCTCATCATCAAACGGTACGTCAAAGAGGTTGGCATTCAGGAACAGGTGACGCCCCACACATTGCGTCATAGCTTCGCCGCACATTTGCTGCACACCGGCGCAGGTCTGCGCGAGGTGCAACGTCGGCTTGGTCATGCCAGCCTGAGCACGACGCAGGTCTACAAACAGGTTGTCGAAGAAACGTCGCCTGAGATTATGATCGACGGGAAACCTGTGGATAAACCTGTGGATAAACCTATGGATAAACCTGCGGATATCGAGCGCGATGCGAATTGATCTGACCGGGCGCGTTGCCATCGTCACGGGCGCCAGTCGTCGTGCGGGCATCGGCGCCGCCATTGCACGCACGCTGGCGGCAGCTGGCGCCGACATCTTGCTGACCTACTTTCTTCCCTACGATGTCGAAACATCGCAACTGGGTGGTGATGTACGCGAAGTCGAGGGCTTGTTGGCAGAACTGCGTACACTTGGCGTGCGCGCCTATGGGCTGGAGGCAAATCTACGCCAGCCGCAGACGCCGCACTACATTTTTGACGCCGCGCACGGTCTGCTGGGTGCGCCGACAATCCTGGTCAATAATGCCTGTCATTCCGAACCTGGCGGGCTGCTGGAACTCGACGCGGACCAGCTTGACCGGCACTACGCCGTCAATGTGCGTGCGACGGTGTTGATGGCTCAGGAGTTCGTGCGTCACTGGCGGGGTGAGCGCGGCGGGCGCATCATCAGCATCACGTCGGGACAGGGCGCCGGGCCGATGCCGGGTGAACTGGCTTACGCGGTTACGAAGGCCGCGATCGACGCCATGACGCTCACGCTGGCGGCGGAGCTGGCGGGGCGTGGCATCACCGTCAACGCCGTCGATCCTGGCGCCACCGACACCGGCTGGATGCCCGACGCGGTGCGCACTGCCATCGCCGCACGCACCTATCTTGGCCGCGTTGGCCTGCCGACGGACGCCGCCAACCTGGTCTGTTTTCTCGCCTCTGAGCAAGGAGAGTGGATCACTGGACAGGTGATTCGCTCGCGTGGGGGCGCATAGCACACCTGTCCAGATGGCGCACCTGTCCAGTCAATGCGGACGGATGATCCTGTTCAATCCTACTCGATAAACACTTCGACGCGCTCACCTTTTTCGTCATCCATCACTTCGACGATGCGCCCGGTGATGCCACTTTGAATGGCGCTGCGCAGCGCTGCAGCGTCGAACTTGTCGTTGCTGGGCACAAAGCGCAACCCGAAATCGACCAGCCCCAGCGGAATGTTGACCGCTACTTTCTGCTTGCCGGTGATCACGTTGCTAACGCGCACGCGCAGGGTGCGCCCGCTGGCGTCGCTGGCCAGGGCTGCTGATGACGGTTCCGCCTCTGGCTCCTCACCCTGACCGAGCGCCGACAGCAGGCGCGCCCCATCTTCGGGCGATAACTTTCCTTCCTCCACCATCTGCAACACTTTGCGTCGTTCATCACTGATTGCCATGTTTTCCTCCTTGAAGATGTTTTGATGCGTGATGCGTATCTCGTATTGCGTGCGTCCCTGTGCAGCCCGATTCCATCTCGCCACGCAACACACAACTCGTTCTAACGTTTCTGTTCGCCGCCGTTCAACGCCAACAGCAGCTTTTCTGCCTGTTCGACCGAGAGTTTGCCCTGTTCGACCATGCGCAGGATCAACATCCGCTCTTCATCGGTAGCGGGCGTGCGTTTCGGTTTGGACGCTGCCGACGGTTTGGGTGCAGCAGGCGGTAGAGGGGGCGTTGGCGGCACCACCCATCCCGGCGATTTGCGCCGGCGGTTCTCCGCTTCCTGCGTGCGCTGCTCGACCTTGCGCAACGCTTCGGCTAGCTTCTCCTCGGCGCGGCGCATGGCGGATTGCACCTTTTCCTGGATCGAGGTTGCCAGCTCTTCACTGGTGCCGATGCGGGCAAGCTTGTCATCGAGCTGGCGGGATAGCTCATTGACCTGCGCCTCGATCTGTGCTGTAATCTGTTGCGTGATCTCCACCGAGCGCAGCGCCATCTCCTCCTCCAGTGTTCCGGAAAATTCGGTAGCATCGAAGTCGCGTAACTGCACCCCGCGTAGCAGAATGTTGCCCTCCGCCTCCAACGTCAACCGGGCGTGCGCCGGGGCGCGCTCGAAGTTGAGCACGCCATTGCGCAGGTTGCGTTCTTCCCCCAGGTCGCGCACGCGGATGTGCCCTTCAGCTTTGAGCATGAACACGCCGCCCGCCTCGCGCGGCACTTCGCAGGTGATGCCGCCCTCGGCGCGAATCGTGCATTGTTGGCCGGGCGCCAGCGTCGCCTGCACCTTGACATTGCCCTCCGCCGTTGCCTCGATGTTGCCGCCGGTTTCGTCGAGCACCAGGTTCCCCTCGACAATGCCCAGCTGGATGTCGCCGCCGACTTTGGCGATCTGAGCGTTGCCCTCGATGGCGTCGATGCGCAGGTCGCCGGCGATCAGGCGCGCCGTGAAGTTGCCCTCGATATGGCGCGCCGTGACGGCGTTGACGCTGTTCACGACCGCGTTGCCCTCGATGGCGTCAATCGTGATGCCGTTGAGGATCAGGTTGATAGCGGCATTGCCTTCGACGCTGCCAATCATGATCACGGCCTGCACCGGCGCTTGCAGCCACAGGTCATCTTCGCATTCGATAGTGATTACACCATCCTGTGGCTGGATCGTCAGAACGTCGCCGTCGCCGCGCACGCGTGCCTGCAGCTCAGGGCGATCCCAGCCATTCAGGGTCAGGTTGCCCTCGATGTTGTGCAGACGGATGGTAGGCGTCATGCCAGTCTGCAAGATTTGTGTGGCGCCCATCAGTCACCTCCCTGCAACTTCTGCATCGCTTCGTCGAAAGAGATCACGCCGGCGTCGAGATCGGCCAGCACTTGTTTGCGGTCGATAGCCGGCGGCGCTTCGTCCTTGCCGGGTTCATAACCTAGCGCACGGATCACGTCATGCAGGCGGCTGCGGATCGTAGGATATGACAGCCCCAACTCGTCTTCCAGGCGGTTGAGTTTGCCTTCGTTGCGCACAAAGACCTCCACGAATTTGATCTGCTCTGGTGTGAGCTGGGCGAAGGGTGGCTCGGCTACGGCAAAGCGCCCCTCTAATGTGACATCCGCATCTGGACAATAGATACGTGTGACAATGATTTCGCCGCCGGTCAGTGGGCAGCGTGTGGGTAGTGGCAGCATAAAGGCGTACTCCTTGTGATCCTTGTGAGTAATACTTGTGGTGACTGATGGTTTTGGCGACTGCTGGGTGTGACTATCGCCTCGGCAGCCCTGATCGGAATGGGCGGCTCTATAAGCTCGCCCGGCCATGCTTGTTGCATTCACCCGGCAGTCACCCCGCTTGGCAGTCAATAGGAAAAGGTTGAAAGGGAGGCAGCCGGGCGCCGGATTCGGCCAGCATGGTTGACAGCGCATGGGGCCGAAATCGTAGCCGGATGGCGCGGGTCGGCGTCAGGGCTGCGCTCCGTTCCAACCGATCGGGGCGCGCATTTCGAGCCGTCGCCCGCAACGCACCAACATCCGTCCGAGCAGCGCTAACCCTCGATCGAGCCAGGTCGGCGTCACCGGGCGCAGCTGCTGTAACAAGCGCGCTTGCGTGGCGTAATTCATCAAGTCCTGCCGGTGCATTCGTTGCGTCTCAACCAGGACGTATTCATTGGGTGGTAGCATTGCGGTCGCTCCTTGCTCTACCGTCTACTTGCTCTGCCGTGTATTGCGTATGCGGAAACTGAAGCCTGTTTTTAACTTTCTGGGGTTATAATAGCACTTTGGTTTAGGAAAGTCAATACTGTATTTCAATAATTTTGATAATTGCGCCGATTTATTTGATTTGTTTGATTGGGGTGTTTAATTTTATTGATCTGTCAATTCTTGCGGTGGTGCAGAGAACTGAAACGCCCGATGAGAATTCTCACCGGGCGTCAGATGGGTGGCTTTCAGGCGAGCTGGGGGCGCCAGCTCATGGCGGGTGCGCTTTAGAGCCAGCCTTGATCCTTCAGGAAGCTGGTCAGGCCGGGGATGGCGAAGCGTCGTCCCTTGTATGCCTGCAACCCGTAGTAGAAGAGCAGACCGATGCCAGCGATAAAATACATTGGCGTCAGGCAGAAAAAGACGAGGCCGACAAGCCAGCCCAGGAACCAACCCAACACCGGGATCAACTGAAAGACGCCAACGGCAATGCTGGCCAGCATGAAGATCGCCCAGAAGACCAGCGTCAGCGCCAGGCTTTGCACGGCGTGATAGCGCTGGAAGGGGCGCTTTTTGCTGCTCTCGCTCAGCAGGACAATGATCGGCATGATCACCGGCAACAGCAGCTGCGTCACATAACTCAACAGCGCAATCAGGCGGTCGTCGCTATCTGCCTGCGGATCGACTTCGGCGTGCTGCATCCACTCGCCGCGACGGAAGGCATCGGCGGCCTCGCCTGCCTGGGCGTAGGCGCTGCTGGCAAGGCGCTCGACCGGCGTCTGTTCGACCTGGCCTGGTGCGCTATTCGGCTGCGGGTCTTGCTGCGGTTGCCCCGTTTCTGGATTGATGGTTTCGTGCGTCATGTTACTTCTCTCCCTCCCGCCAATGGCGGGGTGTTGCGTATCGTTGTTTCACAGCGAGCCATCGCAATGGATGTCGGCGCTATGCACCGCGCATCTGCGTGCAACTCACCTGTGCTGATGGCGAATGCGCCATGTGGCGTCGTCTCCAAGCTATGCAACAGTACGCAAGCCCACGCCAAAAGTTGCGGATTGCATCCTCTGCGCCAATGCGAATGTGCGTAAGTTCTGCTACACTGTGCAGCGGCGCACGGCTGGCCGCCGTCATGCGCCGCACGCAATCCCTATTATGACGCGGAGCGATCATTCATGTCTTCATCATCTTTGCCGGCGCCAAGACGTCAGGCTGCCTACACCTTCTTTGAACGCATTCCGTACTGGCTGTTGGCTGCGCTCTTTCTGGGCGTCATCCTGGCCTGGCGCATCGTCAGCGACGACAGCTACGCCACGATCTTCGCCGCTGTGGCCAAGGGTGTCGGCGTCACGATCTATGTGACCATTGTTGCCTACGCCGGTGCGCTGGTGGTGGGGTTGCTCGTCGGGCTGGCGCGCGTCTCCAGGAATCGCGTGATCTACGAAGCGGCCACCTTCTACGTTGAGATCATCCGCGGCGTGCCGATGCTGGTGTTGTTGCTCTACATTGCCTTTGTGCTGGCGCCGGCGCTGGTTTACGCCATCAACTGGCTTGGCGCACAAATGGCTGGGCTGGGCGCGCTGGCGCAACCGCTGACCGCATTGCGCGTACGCGACTTTGACTACGCCGCGCGCGCCATCATCGCCCTGATTATCGGCTATAGCGCCTTTCTCAGCGAGATTTTTCGCGCCGGCATCGAGAGCATCGAACGCGGCCAGATCGAGGCCGCGCAGAGCCTGGGCATGACGCGCTGGCAGGTATTGCGTCTCGTGGTGTTGCCCCAGGCGATCCGCCGCGTGTTGCCGCCGTTGGGCAACGACTTTATCGCCATGCTCAAGGATTCGTCGCTTGTCTCTGTGCTGGGCGTTCCCGACATTACACAGATGGGCAAGGTCTATGCTGCCAGCACCTTTGCCTACTTTGAGACCTACAATATCGTCGCCTTTCTCTATCTGTCGATGACGATCGTGCTCTCCCTGTTGGTGCGCTGGCTGGAGCGTAAGATGCCACAAAACACTCGCTGACGCTGCACGGGAACCGACCTGCCTCTCAACAGCGTTTCCGAATCGCACTTGCTGCGCTGCCTTTGGCTGAATCGCTGCCTTTGGCTGAATCGCTGCCTTTGGCTGAATCGCTGCCT
>CZCA01000152.1_pt1 | contig 29425 bp, 23 predicted proteins | sample 591981 | NCBI WGS metagenome assembly CZCA01 (sample SAMEA3556810, study PRJEB10932) | anaerobic digester metagenome | reverse complement strand
GAGCTCGGCATCCGCGCCGGCGCGTTGCCGTTCGTCGGCGAGGACCTGTGGAACGCCTACGAGCTGTCCTGGCTCGACGCGCGCGGCAAGCCGGTGGTGGCGCTCGGCGAGTTCCGCGTGCCGGCGGATTCGCCGCGGCTGATCGAGTCCAAGTCGCTCAAGCTCTACCTCAACTCCTTCAACCAGCAGCGCATGAGTGGCGTGGACGAGGTGCAGGCGCGGATCGCCGCCGATCTCGCCGCGGCCGCCGGGGCGCCGGTGAGTGTCGTGCTGATGCCGCTCAGCGCGCGGCCGCAACGCCGCTTCGGCTACCCGCAGGGCGACTGCCTCGACGCGCTCGACATCGCCATCGACACCTACCAGCCTGCACCCGCGCTGCTGCGCGCGGACGGGCCCGAGGTCGAGGAGACGCTCTATTCGCACCTGCTCAAGTCGAACTGCCTGGTCACCGGCCAGCCCGACTGGGGGATGCTGGTGGTGCGCTACCGCGGACCGGCGATCGAACGCGAGGGGCTGCTGCGCTACGTGGTCTCGTTCCGCGCCCACAACGAATTCCACGAGCAGTGCGTGGAGCGCGTGTTCTGCGACCTCATGGCGCGCTGCCGGCCGCGCGAGCTCGCGGTGTGGGCGCGCTACACCCGCCGCGGCGGTCTCGACATCAACCCCTTCCGCGCCAGCCACGCCGGGCTGCGCGCGGACGAGGCGATGGAAGTGCGGCAGTAGTGGCGATGCCGTGAAGTGCTGCGCGGCAAATGTGCAACATCCTGTTCTGTGCATAGGCAGTGCGGCGGCACTGGGCTAAGATTCGACAGTGTTACAACCAACAAGAGGTAAGGAATATGAAGGCTCTCGTTGCTGCTGCGGTTGCTGCTGGTCTCCTCTCCGCTTCGCCTGCTTTTGCCTCCGAGGCGCTGGCCAAGTCCAAGAACTGCCTGGCCTGTCATGCGGTTGACAAGAAACTCGTCGGTCCCTCCTACAAGGAAATCGCGGCCAAGTACGCCGGCCAGGCGGATGCCGTTGCCACCCTGGCAACCAAGGTCCAGAAGGGCGGCGTGGGCGTTTGGGGCAAGGTTCCGATGCCCCCCAACGCGCAGGTGAACGACGCTGACGCCAAGACGCTGGTCGAGTGGATCCTGTCCCTGAAGTAACACGCAGACCCGGCGCCGCGACCGCGGGGCCGTGACTCGAAAGGGCCGGCGTCAGCCGGCCTTTGTGTTCATGCGGTCAGTCCCGTGTGCTGATCGCGTTGCGTTGCGGTGTCCAGCGTCCGGAACAGTTGCTCGGGCTCGAGCAGCCACGCATGCGCCTCTGCCGCTGGCGCGGGCCGCGCGAAGAGATAGCCCTGCATCACGTCGCAGCCGAGTGAGCGCAGCGCGCACGCCTGCTCCTCGTTTTCCACGCCCTCGGCGACGAGCTCGAGTTCGAAGCCGCGCGCGATGCCGGTGATCGCCGAGATGATCGGGTTCGTCATCGGCCCCTCGAGATCGCGCACGAAGCTGCGGTCGATCTTGAGCGCGCTGACCGGGAATTTCTGCAGGTAGGCGAGCGCTGAATACCCGGTGCCGAAGTCGTCGATCGCGACGCTGATCCCGGCCGAGCGCAGCTCGCGCAGCTTGGCGGCGACCCCGACCGTGTCGTTCATCATGATGCTTTCGGTGATCTCGATCTCGAACTGCGCGGGCTCGAGGGCGTGACGCCCAAGACACTCGGTGATGGTGCTGACGATGTTGGCGCGATGAAAATCGTGTGCCGAAAGGTTGATCGACATGCGCGGCAGCGCGATTCCCGCCTCATGCCATTCGGCGACCTGCGCGCACGCGCGCTCCAGCACCCAGGCACTGATCTCGCCGATCAGGCCGACCTCCTCGGCCACCTGCACGAAGGTCGCGGGCGGAATCGGGCCGAGCACCGGGTGCTCCCAGCGCAACAGGGCTTCGAGGCCCACGATGCGCCGATTGACGACGCTCACCTGGGGTTGATAGTGCAGGTCGAGTTCGTTGCGCGCGAGCGCGCTGCGCAGGTCGTTCTCGAGCGCGATGCGGTCGCGGTGGCGGGTGTTGAGATCCGGGTCGAAGAAGCGGTAGGCGTTCTTGCCCGAGCGCTTGACCTGGTACATCGCGACGTCGGCGTGGCGGGTCAGTTCCTCGGCGGTGCTGCCGTCACGCGGGAAAAGCGCAATCCCGATGCTCACCGTGGCGCGGAACTGCCCCTGGCTCAGGGTGATCGGCGGGCTGAGCGCCTCGAGCACCTTGCGCGCGATGGTCTCGGCATCCTCGGGCTGGTTGATGTCGGGCAGCAGTACGGTAAATTCGTCCCCGCCGAGGCGAGCGAGGGTGTCGCCGCGGCGCAGGGTGGCCGACAGGCGTGCGGCGATGGCGCGCAGCAGGGCGTCGCCCTCGGCGTGGCCGAAGGTGTCATTGACCAGCTTGAAGCGGTCCACGTCGATGAACATCACCGCCAGCGCGCCGGTGCGGCGCTGGGCCTGGGCGATCGCGAGCTCGAGCCGGTCCTTGAACAGGACGCGGTTGGGCAGGTGCGTGAGCTGGTCGTGGTAGGCCTGGAAGGAGATGATCTCCTCGGCGCGCTTGCGCTCGGAGATGTCGCGCGCCACGCCATAGAGGCCGACGACGCGGCGGTCGTCTTCCTGCGTGATCATCGGGATCCCGGTCAGCGAGACCGTGATGCTGTCGCCCTCGCTGGCTGCGCCGCCACGGTAGCGGCGCAGCCTCAGTTCCACGTTGAAGCTTTCGCCGGGCAGGCTGCTCGGCTGGCTCAGCAGGCTGTCGATGCGGTCGAGGTCCTCGGGCATCACCAGCGTGGTGAAGGGCCGCCGCATCAGCGCACTGCGGTCATAGCCGAGCAGGGCCTTGACGCGCGGATTCAGGTAGGTGAAGCGGCCGGCGCCGTCGAGCGTGAAGATGAGGTCGGGAGAGCTCTCGACCAGATAGCGGTGCAGGCGTTCCGAGGCCTTGAGCCGCTGGCTCATCAGCTTGTTGGCCTTCTCCAGCGTGCCCTTGTGCAGGGCGCCATCAACCGCGCGCTGCAACTGCGCGACGTGGTAGGGCTTGCGCACGTAGTCGTCGGCGCCGCGGCGCAGGGCGCCGATCGCCGCATCGATCGCGTCCTCGCCGCTGATGATGATCACCGCCTCGTCACGCTGGTGGTCGGTGAGCCAGTCGAGCAGAGCGAGGCCGTTGGCGTCGGGCAGGCGGTAGTCGAGCAGGATCAGCGCGTAGTGTTCATGTTCCAGGCGCGTGATCGCCTCGCCGATGGTGCCGCACTCGTCGAAGATGCGATCCGGGCGCGCGAGCACGTGCGGAAAGGTTCGGCGCAGGGAGGGGTCGTCATCGACGATCAGGATGCGGAAGGTGTTTGCCATGCTGCCAGGCGTCGCTTCGCTCTGAGGCCGGAATGCGTGCTCGGTCGGCGTGACCATGGCTCCCGGGGGGTGTGGTATCGAGGTCTTGTTTGGCCGCATCATGCAACACTCAGGCGCTTTGTTCCAGCGGGACGAAGATCTGGAAGCTCGTTCCCGTACCCATTTGGGTTCGACATAGCAAGGTGGCATGCCATTGCGCGAGGATCTCGCGCACCACGCTCAGGCCCAGTCCCTGATGTCCACCGCCCTTGCTGCTGGGAAGGGCGGCAGTCGGATGGAGTGCGCGCTCGGGCGGCAGGCCCGGGCCGTTGTCGACGAAGCGTATCTCGAGGCAGTTCTGGCCGTCGACGTTGACCAGGGGCAACACCGAGACCACCAGCCGCTGGCCGGGTTGCAGGGCCTCGGAGGCGTTGCGGAACAGGTTCAGGAGCACCTGCTTGAGCGCCGAGGCGGGGATCGCCGCTGGCGGCACGTCACGCGCGGCACGCAGCTCGAGCTGGATTCCGCGGCTGCCGAACAGCGGCTCGCCGTAGAGCGTGCGCATGTCGAGCAGCAGCTCGGGCACGCGACAGTGGCGGGTCTCGGCGACTTCGGTGGGCACATCGGCTGCGCTGCGCAGCAGGTTGTCGATACGATCGAGCTCGGCGTTGAGCAGGCTCATCTCGTCCTGCAGGGGCATGTCGTCCGCACGTTCCTGCGCGAGCATGCCGATGCGGCTCTTGAGCACGGTAAGCGGGTTGGTCGCCTCATGGACGACCTTGCGTACATGTTCTCGGAAGCGTTGCTGCAGCACGGCCTCACGTGCGGCGATCTCGTTGCGCTGCCGGTTGTAGTTGCGCAGGGCGCGCGCCGCTGCGCCGAGCAATGCGGCATAACGCCATCGCACCTCGCTGTCGAGCGGCTGCGTTGTGCTCGCGCCGACCAGCGCGACCGCGGCGTCGGGTCCGGAGGCCAGCGGCAGCACATGGAAGCCGGCATGCCCGAGCCAGCGTGCGACCTGCCAGTCGATGACGCTTCGGCCGGGGCCGCCTTCGTCGAGGAAGTAGGCAGTGGGGTGTTCGCTGCGGGCGCTGAGCGCGATGCTGCTCGCCTCGTCATCGATGCGCACGCGCAATTCGGCGATCAGGCCCGCCACGCTGCCGGGCGCCGGCGCGATCATGGGCTGCAGTAGGCCGTCCTCGCCACTGCCGAGCAGGATCGGTGGCGTGTGCAGTCCGAAGAGGGGGCCTGCGATCGCGAGGCGCTCGTGAATGGTCGGGCCGTCGAGGTCGACGAAGGCGGCGGTGAGCAGGCCAAGCATGCCCGCGCAGCGGTATGGATCTTCGGCCAGCCGCAGCGAGGGGCGTGCCGGTGGTGTCGCCGGGGTCGGTATCGCCGGGAAGACCGCATGGCCGGAGACGATGTAGCCGACGTCGGTACGCAGACTCAGCACGGTCGCCCGCTCAAGCCCGCTCAGGCGCGCGACCTTGTCCGCCTGCTCCTGCCAGTCCGCCGCGGTCAGGCGTTCGGCCGCTTCGATCAGGGCGAGCAGGGGGTGGGCCGATTCCAGCTGTTCGTCCATCAGGCCGCCGGTTTCGAGCGCATCGGCCAGGGTGGGCGGCAGGCCGCAGGCCGCGACCAGCTCGACTGCAGGCGGACGGGGCGCCCGTTTCCAGCCACTCGAGCGTGTCAGGCCGCGCCACAGGCCGGCGAGGTAGGCCTCGTCCGGACGCGGGTAGCCGGTCTCGATCGCCAGGTGCAGCGCGCATTCGGCGCGCACCAGGGCGGTGTCGGTCGGTTCGTCGCCCTGCTCGCCCACGTGGCCGAGGCCGAGCAACCAGGCGCGCAGCAGATCGGGTCCGATGTGCTCGAGGCGGCGGCGGAGCACGCTGTTGAGTCCATCTGCAAGCTCGCCCGGACGTAGCGGGTCGGCGAACAGCAGGGCCAGGCTCAGCGCTGGATCGCGCGCGGTGACGAGCGCGATCTCGGGCCAGTTCGGCGCCTGCACGGCCAGCAGGCGCAGGATGGTGGATGCACCGTCCGGGAGGGGCTGGAGTTCGAAGGCGCTGAAGGAGGCAGGCAGCATGCGGCAGGGACGCGAGGGGAGCAAACCCCTGGATTCTAGCTGCGCGTTCTGCCCTGGACCGTGACCGGTGTTGCGCGGAGGCTCAAAAGCGTGACGATCGACCCCCGCAGCCGGGCGCTGGCAGGTCGTGCCCGCCCGGTTCAGGCATGCAGGCTGTCTGCAAAGGCAAGCCCGACAAGCTGGGCGCGGTTGATCTGCTCGCAGGGCAGGTGCAGTTCGCCCGCGGCGGCGGCCAGCGCCTTGACGTCGAACTGCTCGCAGGCCTGCGCCAGGCGCAGGAAGGGGGCGAACTCGCCCTGGCCGTAGAGCAGCGCCTCGCTGACGTTGGACGGCAGGCTCATCTCCTCGAGCAGGGTCTGCATCGAGGTGCCGAGCAAGGTGTGCAGGAGCGAGAAGGCGCCGGTGATGAACAGGTTGTCGCGCTCGCCGGCCTCGAAGTAGCTCGCGCCGATCTCTTCCATGAAGCGCCCGCGCGCGATCGCGGTCTGCATCAGCGCGGGTGCGCTCGGGTCGCGGCTGGCGGTGACCAGCAGCAGCGACAGCCACTTGTTGAGGGCGTCGTAGCCGAGGATGCTGACCGCGTGGCGGAACGACTGGATCTCGCACATCAGCCCGAAGCCGGCCGAGTTGATGTAGCGCAGCAGCTTGTAGGACAGCGCCACGTCCTGCTTGAGCACGCGCTCGATGTCGCGGATCTCGCCGTTGTTGCGCACCAGGTTGAGCAGGCGGACGATCTGAGCATGGCCGGGCGACAGCGCCTTGGCGGGTGGATTGCCGTGCAGGAAGAACCAGCCCGAGGCGCCGTCGAAGCCTGCGCCGACCGCGTCGCGGAAGGCGGCGAGGTCGGCCAGCCCCCAGGCCAGGCTGAGGCCGGGCGCGCCGGTCGGCGCCGGGCTGCGGCGCGCGTCGATGAGCACGAAGCGCCAGTCGAAGCCGGCCGGCAGCGCGGTGCCGGGCTGGAACCAGGTCAGGCACATGCCGACGCCGGCGTCGCGCAGCTGCGCCATCAGCGCCTGGGTCTGCGGATGGGCCAGGGTCTGCGCCGGGATCTCGATCGCGGCGTTGTCGGGGATGGTCCAGCCCATCAGCTCAGGCGTGGGGACCAGGCGGCCGAGGCTGACGAAGACCGGGTGATGCGTCGGCCAGACGTCGGCCTGGCTGCCGAGCGCCTCCACCACTGCTGCGATGTTGGGGCCGTGGGCGATGATGCGGTTGGCGGTGATCGCGCGGTTCTTGTTGACGACCGGTTCGCGGGTCAGCAGGGTGGTCTGGCTCATCGAGCGCTCCGGGTCAGTTCGTCGGCTGGGCGAAGGTGAAGGCGTCGGCGAAGAAGGCGTCCGCGGGCAGGCCGCGTTGCGCCTGGAAGCTGGCGCGCGCGGCATCGACCATCGCTGGCGCGCCACAGACGTAGACCTCGTGCGCGGAGAGGTCGGCGAAGTCATCCAGCACCGCCTGATGCACCAGGCCCTGGCGGCCGTCCCAGACCTCGTCCGACAGCACCGGTATGTAGCGCAGACCCGGTAGCGCGGCTTCCCACGAGCGCGCCAGTTCGTCCATGTACAGCCCGCCGCGCGTGCGCGAACCCCAGTACAGCGTGATCGGCCGCTTCAGACCGATGTGGATGGCGTGCTCGATGATGCCCTTGATCGGCGCGAAGCCGGTGCCGCCGGCGACCATGACGATCGGCCGCGCCGAGTCCGCGCGCAGCCAGAAGCTGCCGTGCGGACCCTCGAAGCGTAGGATCTCCTTGTCCTTCATGGTCTCGAACACGTGCGTGGTGAAGCGCCCGCCGTCTATGCGGCGCACGTGCAGTTCGAGGTGGCTGCCGTCGTGGGGCGCGTTGGCGACCGAGAAGCTGCGGCGCTGGCCGTCGGCGAGCAGGATGTCGACGTACTGGCCGGCGCGGAACTGGAAGTTCTCGCTCGCCGGTAGCTTGAGGTCGATGAGCATGACGTCCTCGGCCAGGCGCTGCAGCTTCTGCACGCGCGCGGGCAGCTTCTTGACCGGGATGTCGTCGGCGCGGGTGACGTTGCGCGCCTGCACGGTGAGATCGCTGAGCGGCCTGGCGCAGCAGAACAGGGCGTAGCCCTCGGCGCGCTCGGCCTCGGTCAGTGCGCCGTCGGCGTGGCGGCCCTGGTCCACGACGCCTTCCAGCACCTTGCCCTTGCAGGCCCCGCACGCGCCGTCGCGGCAGCTGTGCGGCAGCAGCAGGCCGGCCGCGAGCGCGGCTTCGAGAACGGTCTGGTCGTCGGCGGCCTCGAAGTGATGGTCGCCCGGGCGTAGCGAAATCCGATGGGTCATGGTGCGTGAGATAATTAGAATATGAAACGAATCCTGATCGTGGGGAGTGGCGACGTCGCGCTGCGCGCCCTTCCCTGGCTGACGCGGCGTTTTCGCGTCTATGCGCTCGTGCGCCAGCCCGAGGCCTATGCTGCGTTGCGCGCCGGCGGCGCCATTCCGCTGCGCGGCGACCTCGACGACCGGCGCAGTCTGTCGCGTCTCGCGGGCCTGGCCGATGCCGTGCTGCACTTTGCGCCACCGCCGTCGAGCGGGCCGGGCGACCCCCGCACGCAGCACCTGCTGGCCGCGCTGGGAAGCCGCAAAAGTCTACCACAGGGCTTGGTATACATAAGCACGACAGGGGTTTACGGCGACTGTGGCGGAGCCTATGTGGATGAAACCCGGCCGTGCAGGGCGCAGACCGCGCGCGGCCAGCGCCGGGTCGATGCCGAACGCCGGCTGCGCCGCTTCTGCCGGCGCACCGGCGTGCGGGTCGCCCTGCTGCGCGCGCCCGGCATCTATGCAGCCGACCGTCTGCCGCTCGAGCGCCTGCGGCGCGGCGACCCTGTGCTGGTCGCGGACGAGGACGTGCACACCAACCACATCCACGCCGAGGACCTCGCCCGCATCGCCTGCCTCGCGCTCTTTCGCGCGCCGGCCGGGCGCGCCTACAACGTCAGCGACGACTCGGGCCTGAAGATGGGCGATTACTTCGATGCGGTGGCCGACGCCTTCGCGCTGCCACGCCCGCCGCGCCTGGCGCGCACCGAGATCGCCGCCTGCCTGTCGCCGCTCACGCTCTCCTTCATGAGCGAGTCGCGCCGCCTCGACAATCGTCGGCTGAAGCGGGAACTGCGCGTGCGCCTGCGCTATCCGACGATCGCGCACGGCCTGCGTGCGGCCCTTTCTGCCTGAACGAGGCCGCCGTCGGCCCCGGTCAATACCACAACGATCATGTCAATCCAGGAGCGAGTCCCTGCATGCTGTCCCTGAAGGCCCTTCACATCATCTTTGTCACCAGCTGGTTCGCCGGGCTGTTCTACCTGCCCCGCCTGTTCGTCAATCACGCGATGGTCGAGGATGCGGCCACCCGCGAGCGGCTGGCGATGATGGAAATGAAGCTCTACCGCTTCATGACCCCGCTCGGCATCCTCGCCGTGTCGCTCGGCCTGTGGCTGTGGTTCGGCTACGGATTCGCCGGCGGCTGGCTGCACGTCAAGACCCTGCTCGTGATCGGCCTGATCGGCTATCACCTTTACTGCGGCAAGCTCATGCGCGACTTCGCCGCCGGCCGCAACACGCGCAGCCATGTCTGGTATCGCTACTTCAACGAGATCCCGGTGCTGGTGTTGTTCGTGGTCGTGTTCCTGGTTGTGCTGAAGCCGTTCTGAAAGCCGGAGAACCGAAAGGAAACATGCGGATGGGGGCAGGCGAGGGGGACGGAATGCTGCGCGAGACAGCGACGACGACGGACAGACCGGTCGATCTGGCCGAGTACAACTGGCAGGCGTATTCGGCGCTGGTGGTCGACGACGAGGAGGGCATGCGCAACTTCCTCGAGCGTACGCTCGCCCGCCGCTGCGGCATGGTACAGGCCGCGGCCGACGCCGAGCACGCGGCGGCGCTGATGGCCCGGCTGCACTTTGACCTGCTGATCCTGGACATCGCCCTGCCGGGCAAGTCCGGCATCGAGTGGCTGCACGAGCTGCGCGAGCATGGCTATACGGGCGACGTGATCCTGGTGACGGCCTTCGCCGACATGGAGACCGCGATCGATGCGCTGCGCGGCGGCGCGTCCGACTTCATCCTCAAGCCCTTCCGGGTCGACCAGATCCTCAACTCGATCAAGCGCTGCTTCGAGCGCGCGCGCCTTGCGCGCGAGAATTTCGTGCTGCGCCGCGAGCTGGCCGGGCTGGCCGCCGACCCGGTCGGTCTGGTGGGCCACTCGCCGGCGATCGAACAGCTGCGCGGGCTGATCCGGCGCGTCGGGCAGATGCCGAGCACCGTGCTGCTGCTCGGTGAGTCCGGCACCGGCAAGGAGGTCGTCGCGCGCGCACTGCACCAGACCAGCCCACGGGCGCAGCGCCCCTTCGTGCCGGTCAATTGCGCGGCGATCGCGTCCGAACTGATCGAGAGCGAACTGTTCGGCCATGTGAAGGGCGCCTTCACCGGCGCCAGCGACAGCCGTAACGGGCTCTTCTATTACGCGCATGGCGGCACGCTCTTCCTCGACGAGATCAGTGAGCTGCCGCTGGCCATGCAGACGCGCCTGCTGCGCGTGCTGGAAGAGCGCAAGCTGCGTCCGGTCGGCTCCGAACGCGAGGTGCCAGTCGATGTGCGCATCATCGCCGCGTGCAATCGCGACCTGGCGGCCGAAGTGCAGGCCGGGCGCTTCCGGCAGGACCTGTATTACCGCCTCGCGGTGGTCGACATCGCGCTGCCCCCGCTGCGCGCACGCGCCGAGGACATCCCCGACCTGATGCGCCACTTCATGCAGCAACTGGCGGTCCAGCTCGGTGTCGCGCCGCTGCCGTTGTCGCATGAGGTGGTGAGCCGGCTGCAGGCCTACGCCTGGCCAGGGAACGTGCGCGAACTGCGCAACTTCGTCGAACGCTCGATGATCCTGGGCAGCTTCGTGACCGATGCCTTCGCCGGCGCGGCGCCTGCCCTGCCGCCGCCCGCGGGCGAACTCGAGCTCAGCCTCGCCGCGGTCGAGCGCCGCCACATCGAGCGCGTCACTGCGGCCTGCGACGGCAACAAGACCGAGGCTGCCCGTCGCCTCGGCGTGTCGCGCAAGACGCTCGAGCGCAAGTTTGCCGAGTGGGTGGAGGAGCGCCAGGCGCGCGCCGAGCCTGGCGGCGAGGCGGCGGCCCCCACAGGGCTGGAACGTCGCGCATGAGCAGCGTGCGGCTGCAGTCGCGGCGCGCATGAGGCGCTGGCTCGAGCCGCTGCGCGCATCGGTGCGTGCGAAGCTGCTGGCGCTGGTGCTGGCGCCGCTGATGCTCGGCTTTCCGATCATCATGGGGCTGCTCGGCTGGTGGGGCGAGGCCTACTACCAGCGTCTGATGTCTTCGCGGGTGAGCAGCGACCTTGCCACCGCGCATGGCTATCTCGAGCGCGTGGTCGAGGGCGCGGGCAGCGGCGTGCGCGGGCTGGCGGGTTCGCATGCGCTGGCGCTCGCGCGCGAGCAGGCGGCGCCGACGCCCGGCGAGGAAGGCGATCCGCTCGTGGCCCTGCTCGCCGCACGTCAGGCGCAGCTCGGACTGGACTTCCTGAATCTGCTCGACGTCGAGGGGCGCGTCCTGCGCTCGTCGGTCGGCACCGCGCCTGGCAGCGCGCGCAGCGGCTGGCCGGTTGTCGAGCGCGCCATCCGCGCCGCCGGCGGCAGCGCGATCGAGCGCTTCGGTCCGGCCGAGCTGGAGGCGGTGTCGCCCGCGCTGCGCGAGCGTGCGCGGCTGCCGCTGGTGGCCACCGATCATGCCGCGCCCGACCCGCGCCGCGAGGAGGAGCGTGGCCTCGTCATCCACGCCGCAGCGCCCGTGTTCGACGCGCGCGGTAATCTGGTCGCGGTGCTCGAGGGCGGGATGCTGCTCAACGGCAACCTCGACTTCGTCGACACCATCAACGCCATCGTCTATCGCGCGGGTTCGCTCCCCGAGGGCAGCGTGGGAACCGCCACGCTCTTCCTCGACGACACCCGCATCGCCACCAACGTGCGCCTGTTCGAGGGCGCACGTGCGCTCGGCACGCGTGTGTCGGCCGCGGTGCGCGCGCACGTCCTGGGGGCGGGGCGCACCTGGCTCGAGACCGCCTTCGTGGTCAACGACTGGTACGTCTCCGGCTATGAGCCGGTGGTGGACAGCCGCGGCGAGCGGGTCGGCATGCTCTACGTCGGTTTTCTGGAGGCGCCGTTTCGCGCAGAGAAGCGCGCGGCCTTTCTCGTCGCCGGTGCCCTCTCGCTGCTCATCAGCGTGAGCGGGGCGGCGCTCACGCTGCGCTGGGCGCGCGGGATCTTCCGGCCGATCGAGCGCATGCACGCCACCATCGAGGCGATCGAGGGCGGTCGCGCGCAGGCCCGCGTCGGCGCTGTCGACAGCCACGATGAGCTCGGACGCCTGGCGGCCGAGTTCGATCGACTGCTCGATGCCCAGGCGGTGCAGCGCGCCGAACTGGAGGCGCTCAACGCCTCGCTCGACCGCAAGGTGGCTGAGCGCACCGCCGACCTCGCCGCCGCCAACGAGGCCTTGCGTGCCGCCCAGCACCGTCTGGTGATGAGCGAGAAACTCGCCGCCATCGGCGAACTCACGGCCGGCGTGGCACACGAGATCAGCAACCCGACTGCGGTGATCCAGGGCAACCTCGACCTCATGCGCGAGGAGCTCGGGCCGGCGGCACAGCCGGTGGCCAACGAGATCCGCCTCATCCACGAGCAGGTCAACCGCATCCGCCTGATCGTCACCAAGCTGCTGCAGTTCGCACGCCCGGGCGAGTTCGCCGGCTACGTCGAGGCGGTGGACGTCAACGCGGCGCTGGCCGACTGCCTGGTGCTGACACGCCAGCATCTGGCGCGCCGCGACGTGCACCTGGAGCAGCGCCTGCACGCCCGCGGCCGCGTGCAGATCAACCCGCAGGAGCTGCAGCAGGTGCTGATCAACCTGATCGTCAATGCCGTGCAGGCCATGCCCGAGGGCGGCACGCTTACCCTCGAGACCGCCGACCGCGACCCGACGACAGCCGCGCCGGGGGTGAACATCGTCGTGCGCGACACCGGCAGCGGCATCGCAGCGGCTGACCTGGCGCGCATCTTCGACCCCTTCTTCACGACCAAGAAGCGTCAGGGTACCGGGCTGGGTCTGTCGATCAGCCACACCCTGGTCGAGCGCTACGGCGGGCGCATCTCGGTGGAGAGCACGCCGGGCAAGGGCGCCGCGTTCACCGTCGGCTTGCTCGCCGAACCTGAATATCGTAGTCAAGCCTCCCCGACCACCACGGATGGTCGTGCGGACGCTCCCCTCAACCCACTGGAAAGCGCAGCAAGATGAAACTGATCGGGTTCGCCGGCTGGTCCGGCAGCGGCAAGACCACCCTCGTCGAGCAGGTGATCGGCGTGCTGAGCGCGCGTGGGCTGGTGGTCTCGCTGGTCAAGCATGCGCATCACAGCTTCGACATCGATCATGCCGGCAAGGACTCCTGGCGCCACCGCCAGGCGGGGTGCAGCGAGGTGATGGTCAGCTCCGGGCAGCGCTGGTCGCTGACCCGCGAGTTACGCGGTGCGCCCGAGGCGACGCTGGAGGAGCTCCTCACCCACCTGAGTCCCTGCGATCTGGTGCTGGTCGAGGGCTTCAAGCGCGCGCCGATTCCCAAGATCGAGGTGCACCGTGCGGTGGTGAAGGAGCCCTTGCTGCACCCGGACGACGCCCATATCGTCGCCATCGCCACCGATACCGCGCTCGTGACGGCCTTGCCGCGCCTGGACATCAATGACCCGGTGCAGGTCGCGGATTTCATCGTCGCGCATCTCTCCCTGTAGGCAGGCGGTCGTGCGGTAATCCGTCGTGTTGCATCCGCGCGACCGAAAGGGAGGCAGTCGCCGGCAGTCTGCTAGTATTCTCGATATTTTTAAATAATCTCGTACTTTGAGAGATCGAGGAGCAGGCGCATGGAAGCAAGGCCTCACCGGATTGTCATCGTCGGCGGCGGCGCCGGCGGCCTCGAACTGGCGACCCGCCTGGGGCGCAAGTTGGGCCGCCGCGGCAAGGCCGAGGTCACCCTCATAGACAGCAAGCGCACCCACATCTGGAAGCCCAAGCTGCACGAGATCGCCGCCGGCAGCATGGACATCGGCGATCACGAGGTCGCCTATCTCGCGCAGGCACACTGGCACGGCTTCCGCTTCCGCATCGGGCGGATGACCGGACTCGACCGTCGTGCGCGCGAGGTCCACGTCGCCCCCTTCATCGATGAGGACGGCAAGGAGGTCACGCCTGCACGCTCCTTCCCCTACGACACGCTGGTGATGGCGGTCGGCAGCCAGAGCAACGACTTCGGCACCCCCGGGGTGCGCGAGCACGCGCTCAAGCTCGAGACCGTGGCCGACGCGCGCCGCTTCCACGTGCGCATGGTCAATGCCTGTGTCCGCGCCCATGCCCAGCGCACACCGCTGCGGCCGGAGCAGCTGCACGTGGCGATCATCGGTGCCGGCGCCACCGGCGTCGAACTGGCTGCCGAGTTGCACCACACCACGCGCGAGGTGGTGGCGTACGGACTTGACCGCGTCGATGCCGACAAGGACATCCGGCTCGCCCTCATCGAGGCTGCGCCGCGGGTGCTGCCGGCGTTGCCCGAGCGCCTGTCGAACTCGACCGAGCGCCTGCTGCGCAAGCTCGGAGTCGAGGTGCACACCCAGGCCAAGGTCGCCGAAGTGCTTGCAGACGGCGTGCGCCTGGCCGATGGACGCGTGCTGCCCGCGGAGCTCGTGGTGTGGGCGGCCGGGGTGAAGGCACCGGAATTCCTGACCGGTCTGGACGGCCTGGAGACCAACCGCATCAACCAGCTCGTCGTGCGACAGACGCTGCAGACCACGGTCGACGACGACATCTTCGCGATGGGCGACTGCGCCGCCTGCCCGTGGCCGGAGAAGAACGGCTTCGTGCCGCCGCGCGCGCAGGCCGCGCACCAGCAGGCCTCGCACCTGTACAAGCAGTTGCAGCGCCGCATCGCCGGCAAGCCGGTGCAGGACTACCGCTACCGCGACTTCGGCTCGCTGGTGTCGCTCGGCGAATTCAGCACCGTCGGCAACATGATGGGCGGGCTTACCAAGGGCGACCTGTTCATAGAGGGCTGGTTCGCGCGGATGATGTACACCTCGCTGTACAAGATGCACGAGCTCGCGCTGCATGGCTGGGTGAAGGTCACGCTCGACACCCTGGCGCGCATGATCACGCGCCGCACCGAGCCGCACGTCAAGCTGCACTGAGCCCGTGTCGGGCCCGGGCGTAGCGGCGCTGCTCGATCAGTCGGTGCCGAGGATGCGACCCAGCGGCGCCAGGTCGTAGCCGCCCAGGCGGCGTGCCAGCGTCTGCGAGCGCGCATCGCCGTGGGTGGCGAGCAGGTCCTGGAACAGGCGGCGGAACAGGATCTCGCGCGGCAGGGCGAGATCGAAGGCCTCCCAGCCCAGGGGCAGGAAGCCGAGGCCGAACTCTGCGGCGGCCGCGCGCGTTCCCGGTGCGCAGTCGGCGTCCTCGCGCGCGACGAGCGCGGCGGCCTCGCGTTCGCTGCGCGCCTCGGCCACGACGCTGCAATCGGCCGCCGACAACCCTCGGCTTGCGAGTGCCGACTCAAGGAAATGGCGCGAGCCCGCGCCGGCCTGGCGCATCGCCCAGCGGTAGTCGAAGGCGGCGAGCGTCTCGACGCCGTCCACCTCCAGCTCGCGGCGCAGGATCACGCCCTGTTCGCGCAGGGCGAGGCGCACCAGCGCCCACTGACGGCTGGCGCCGAAGCGGCGCAGCAGCAGGGCGTGCTGCTGGGCACTGTGCTCGACCCCGCCCCAGTGCAGTGCGCACACGTTCGCGCGCCGGCGGGCCAGCAGTTCCAGTCCGGTCATCGTGCCGGTGGGGCTGTAGGCCACCAGGCCGTCGGCACCGAGCCGGTCCGCGAGTGCTGCGGTGGTCGCCGCCAGCAGCGAATCGTCGCTGCCGGTGATCAGCAGGCGATCGGTGAGTGCGCCGCCGTGCGCCTGCTCGAGCAGCCATTCCTCGAGCAGGGCACGCGGGAACAGCCACTTGCCGCCGACGCGCACGGCGGGCAGCTCGCGGCTGTTGGCGAGCTCGTAGAGCTTCTTCTCGTTGAGCTGCAGGAAGGCCGCGGCCTCGCGCGCGTTGAGGCAGGCCGCCGGCGCGGCGGTGTCCAGTGGCGGCGCGGGGCGCGATGTCATTGCCGGGGCGTGTCGGTGGCGGGCAGGTCGCGGGCGGCCTCGGCCAGCTCGTCGCGGGTGTTGATGTTGCGGAAGGCGGCTTCCTCGTCGTCGAAGGCGACCTCGACTACCTTGAGCGTGCCGTACCAGCGGTCGATCTTGCGTCCGCCGGCGGCGAGGAAGGCGCCGAGATGGTCGGCGATTTCGCGCCGGCACAGGCAGAACACCGGGTGCGGCTGGTCGAAGGTCTTTGCCACCGCGAGCTGGGCGTCGGCGGCGTGCAGCGCGTCAGCGAGGCGCTCGACCAGGTCGGCGGGGAGGAAGGGCGAGTCGCAGGGCGCGGTGACGACGAAGGGATGTTGCGCACGTGCAAGCGCCGCATGCAGCCCGGCGAGCGGACCGGCGAAGCCGCCGATGTCGTCGCCGAACACCGGATGACCGAAGGCGCGCCAGGCCTCCAGGTTCTGGTTGGCGTTGATGATCAGTTCGTCGACCTGGGGCGCGAGGCGCTCGAGCGCGTGCGCGGCCATTGGCCGCCCGGCGAGCGCGACCAGGCCCTTGTCCACGCCGCCCATGCGGCTGCCCTGGCCGCCGGCGAGCAGCACCCCGGTGATGCGGCGGTCGGCGGGGCGGGGGGAGGAAGGTGAGCTCATCGTCGGTTGGCCTCGTGTGGTGGATGGGCGCGCGTCAGTCGCGTTCGAAGCGGTCGGCGCCGGAGAACAGCAGGTAGTGCTTGCCCTGGGCACGGCCGATCATGGTCAGCCCGATCTTCTCCGCGATCTGCCAGCCCATGTGGGTGAGGCCGGAGCGCGACACCAGGAATGGGATGCCCATCTGCGCGGTCTTGATCACCATTTCCGAGGTCAGCCGGCCGGTGGTGTAGAAGATCTTGTCGGCGCCGTCCAGGCCGTCGAGCCACATCTGGCCGGCGATCGCGTCCACCGCGTTGTGGCGGCCGACGTCCTCGAAAAACATCAGGATCTCGCAGCCCGCAGGCGTGGCCCGGGCGAGCGCGCAGCCGTGCACCGCGCCGGCCTGCTTGTAGATGGATTCGTGGTGGCGCACCGCGTCCATCAGGGCATACAGCGTCGATTGCCTGAGCTGGCGGTCGTGCGGCAGGCGGACCTGGTCGATCTCGTCCATCAGCCCGCCGAACACCGTGCCCTGGCCGCAGCCGGTGGTGACGGTGCGGCTGCCGAGCTTCTGGTCGACGTCGTGGAGGCCGCCGCGCGTGGTCACCGCGACTGCCTCGACGTCCCAGTCCACCTGCACCGCGGCAATCTCGTCGAGGCTGCGCACCAGGCGCTGGTTGCGCACCAGGCGCTGGTTGCGCAGCCAGCCGATGGTGAGCGCCTCGGGCGCGGCGCCGAGCGTCATCAGCGTGACGATCTCGCGCTTGTCCACGTAGAGCGTCAGCGGATGCTCGCCGGCGATCGAGGTCGGCACGGTCTCGCCATGCTCGTTCACTGCGGGGATCTCGATCGTGAGCGGACGGCTGGCCTGGCTCAGCAGGGGGCGGTCGGGAGGTGTCATCGCGGCGACGCTGGGGAGGTGTGAGCGGGCGATTGTAGCCCCAAGTTTTGCGGCGGATGGGCGGGGTGGACGGGGATGCTGCCTCGCCGCGGGTTTTCACGGTCGCGCGGCGGGGGCGGGGAACGTATGCTGTGGACCACATAGGTCTTCGTTTCCGGGTGCCGCACGATGAAAGAATTTCCGATCGCAGTGATCATGGAGCGTCGCCGCCTGAACAACCCCTGGGTCGAGGCCGCCTGGGAGGCGGTGGGGATGGTTCCGGCCTTCGACGACCCCGACCCGGCGCCGCGTCAGATCGTCGATGAGCCTGAACGCGGCCAGTGGCGCTTCGGCGGTTTCGCGCTCGAGCTCTTCCGTGACGAGGCGGAGAACTACTTCGCCAACATCGCCGCGCCGATTCCCAAGGTCTTCGTGCTGTGGCGCCCCGACGGCGAGCTTGCGCGCCCGGTGGCGGTGACCGTGAGCTATGGCGAGGCGGCGCGCTGGCTGGATTCGGGCGAGCAGGTCGATGGCGTGCCGATGCCGCGCGAGGTTGCGGACTGGGTGGGGGATTTCGTGAACACCCACTACACCCCGGAGCCGAAGAAGAAGGTCAAGCGCAATGATCCGCTCGGCCTCGACCGGAGGCGGACGTGAGCCGCGGCTTCCTGTCGCGCTGGTCGCGCCGCAAGCTGGCCGCGGCAGTGCAGGCGGCGCCCGAGCGTGATCCGGCAAGCGCCGCCACTGCGCCGGCAGTGCCCGGCGACGCGGGGGCGGAGAGCGGCGGGCGCGCGCTGCGGCGCCGACAGCCAGCGCCGAAGCCCAGCTGCCGCCGGTCGAGAGTCTGTCGCTGTCCTCCGACTTCACCGCCTTCCTGAAGGAGGAGGTGAGCGAGGCGTTGCGCCGCAAGGCCCTGCACAAGCTGTTCTCCGACCCGCACTTCAACCAGATGGACGGGCTGGACATCTACATCGACGACTACTCGCAGCCCGACCCGATCCCGCCGGAGGCCATGGCGAAGCTCCAGCACGCGCGCGAGTGGCTGATGGGCAACGACGCGGAGCCTCCGGTCGAGGTGGCGCCGGCCGTGCGCGACGCATCGCCTGCTGACGGCGACGGCGCCGCGCCGAATCCGCCCCCGGCCGGGGTCGAGGCGGACGCTGCTGAGGGCGCGCCGGGGCCGTCGGTGCCTGACGAGGCCGCCGGTGCCGGCGGCGGGCGGTCCCGCAGTCAGGGCGCAGGAGAGGGCGCAGTTCAGGGCACAGCTGAGGGCACAGCTGAGGGCACAGCTGAGGGCACGTCCGGGCCGCGGGGGGGGGCGGGACAAAACGCGCCGTGAGCGACAAATTGTCGCGCGATGTCTTCGGATATCGACAAGGCATGGATTTCCAGCGATTCGGGGGGTGAGCGTTCTGAGCGCTTCTGGCCTATGAAGTGCTTTGCTTAGGCAGATCGATGGAAGGAACCATGACCGCGTCCCGCCAACAGACTTTCACTGCTCACCTGTGCGACTGCAACCGCAGTTTCGCGCTCGACCCCGCACAGCTTGCCAACGGAAGCGGCGCCGCGCTCCAGTGCCATCACGCCTTGTGCGGCGGCGAACTCCCCGCCCTCGAAGCCTCGCTTGCGAGCGGGCAGCGCGTCCACGTCGCCTGTACGCAGGAAGCGGCTCTGTTCGGCGAGCTGGCTGAGGCACAAGCTGCGGGCGAGCGCATCCGCTTCTTCAACCTGCGCGAGAACGCCGGCTGGTCGGCCGAGTCCGCCGCCGCGACGCCGAAGCTCGCCGCGCTGATCGCCGCGGCGACTACGCTGGCCGATCCCGAGCCGGTGGCGGCGGTGCAGATGTCGGCCGGGCGCAGCCTGCTGATCACGCAGCCTGCTGATCATCGGCGAGGCGGGTGCCGCGCTGGGCTGGGCGGAACGCCTGGCCGGCAGTTTCGAGCCGGCGGTGCTGATCACTTCACGTACCCGGGACGTGGAGCTGCCCGCGGTCAACGCCTATCCGGTGTGGTCGGGCAGGCCGGTGAAGCTCGCCGGCCACCTTGGCGACTTCGACCTCGAATGGACGCAGGACAACCCGATCGACCTCGAGCTGTGCGTGCGCTGCAACGCCTGCGTCAAGGCCTGTCCCGAGGGCGCGATCGGTTGGGACCTGCAGGTCGATGTGGATGCCTGTCGCGGCCACCGCGCCTGCGTCGCCGCCTGCGGCGAGATCGCTGCAATCGACTTCGCGCGCGCCAACGTGGCGCGCAGCGAACGCTTCGACCTCGTGCTGGACCTGTCCGCGGAGCCCTTGCTCAAGCGCGTCGAGCTGCCCGATGGCTACGCCGCGCCCGGGCGCGATCCCTTCGAGCAGGCGCTCGCGGTGCAGGCGCTGGGCGAGTTCGTCGGCGAGTTCGAGAAGCCGCGCTACGTCGCCTTCGAAGCCGGCCTGTGCGCGCACAGCCGGGCGAAGAAGACGGGCTGCAGCAACTGCATCGAGGCCTGTGCGACCGAGGCGATCCGCAGCAATGGCGACGTGATCGCGGTCGACCCCTATCTGTGCAAGGGCTGCGGCACCTGCAGCACGGTGTGCCCGTCGGGCGCGCTGTCCTTCCAGTATCCGCGCGTGCCCGAGCTCGGCCAGCGGGTGAAGACCCTGCTCGCCGAATACGCCCGCGCCGGCGGCACCGACGCCTGCCTGTTGTTCCACTCCGCCGAGGCCGGCGGTGCGGCCATCGCCCGCCTCGCGCGCCGCGGCCGCGGCCTGCCGGCACGGGTGATTCCGGTCGAGCTGTGGAGCGCGGATGCGGTCGGGCTGGACCTGATGCTCGGCAGCCTCGCGCTCGGCGCCTGCCAGGTGGCGGTGCTCGCCGCCGGCAGCCACGACGCGGCGCCGCTCAAGGCCCAGGCCGGCCACGGTCAGACCATCCTTTCCGCGCTCGGTTACGCGGGCGAGCATCTGCGCGTGATCGAGGCCGACGCCGACGACTGGCAGGCGCTCGAGCGTGCGCTGTACGACTGGGTGCCCGCCACCGGCGTCGCCGCGCCCGCACGCTTCCAGCTGTTGGCGAAGAAGCGCGAGACGCTGGACTTCGCGCTGCGCCATCTGGTCGCCCACGCGCCCGCCGTGCACACCCCGGACGGCCTGCCAGCGGCGATCGCGCTCAAGGCCGGCGCGCCCTTCGGCCAGGTGATGGCCTCGGACGGCTGTACGCGGTGCATGTCCTGTACCGGCGCCTGTCCGGCCGGCGCGCTGCGCGCCGCGAGCGATGCCTACCGGCTCGAGTTCGTCGAGAAGAACTGCCTGCAGTGCGGGTTGTGCGAGGCCTCCTGTCCAGAGTCCGCGATCACCCTCGAGCCGCGCCTGCTGCCCGGCGAGTACGGTGCCGGAGGCGCGCGCAAGGCCCGTACCCTGCGCGAGGCCGACATCTTCCACTGCACCGCCTGTGGCAAGGCCATGGGCGCTGCGCCGCTGATCGAATCCATGATCGCCCGCCTGTCCGGCCACGCGATGTTCGCCGGCGAGGCCGAGCGCGCCCGCCTGCGAATGTGCGCCGACTGCCGGGTGATCGACATGATGAAGACCGGATCGGCCGTGAAAGCCTGGGATCTCACTGAGTGAACGACTCCGAATGAACGACTCCGCGACCTCCACCATCGCCCTCCAGCCGCAGCCGACGTGGTCGGACGAGGACCGCGCGCGCGCCGAGCACTACGCGCTGATCGCCCGCCTGTTCCACGCCGCGCCCGATGCCGCGCTGATGGCCGCACTCGCGCAGGCCGGACGCGCGCTCGGCGGCGAGGGCGGCGAGCTGCCGCGCGCCTGGGCTGCCCTGGGCGCGGCGGCGCAGGCGATGCCGCTCGCGGCGGCGGCCGACGAGTTCGACGCGCTCTTCGTGTCGGTCGGCAAGCCCGAGGTCATGTGCAACGGCTCCTGGTACCTCACCGGTTTCCTGCAGGAAGAGCCGCTCGCCGAGCTGCGCGACGACCTCGCCGAGCTCGGCCTCGGCCGCCGGCCGGGTGTCACCGAGACCGAGGACCACATCGCCGCGCTCGCCGAGGTCATGCGCCATCTTGTGCTGACCGGGCCGGACGAGGTGGGGCTCGCGCGCCAGCGTCACTTCTTCGGCCGCCATCTGGCGCCCTGGTACGCGCAGTTCGCCGGCGCGCTGGCGGCGGCGCCGGGGGCGGACTTCTACGCGAGGGTCGGCAGCTTGCTGGCGGCCTTCATGGACATCGAGCGCCAGGCGTTCGACATGCTGGAGGCGGAGGCGCACTGAGCGCCGCCGCGATCGAAACGATGCGGTGCGGGCGGATGCCTGCGCCGCGAACGAGGGGAGAGCGAGGATGAAGGACGAAACCACCAAGCTGTCGCGCCGCAACTTCCTGGCCGCGATCGGTGCCGGCAGCGCCGCGGGCGCCGCCGCGCTGGCCGCCACCGCCGCCCAGGCGGCGCCGGTCACCGCCCAGGTCGTCGAGGACGCGCGCCGTGAGGCCGCCGACCAGGGTGTCAGCGCGCACATGCGCAATTACTACCGCACGACGCGGATCTGAGGAGGACGCGAGGATGTTGACGAAGAAATCCGCGACCGCCGCCACCAGCGCGCGGCGCCTGCGCGGTGCCGCCGCCCGTGCGCTCGGCCAGACCATGGACCGCCGCGCCTTCCTCAAGCGCTCCGGCCTGGGCGTGGGCGCCGGCGCGCTCGCCACCCAGCTGCCCTACAACTTCATCGGCGCCGCCGATGCCGCCGCGCCCGCAGGCGCCTCGCGCGCCGAGGGCAAGGCCGAGATCCGCCGCACCATCTGCACCCACTGCTCGGTGGGCTGCGCCGCTGACGCCGTGGTTCGCAACGGCGTGTGGGTGCATCAGGAGCCGGTGTTCGACTCGCCGATCAACCTCGGCGCGCACTGCGCCAAGGGCGCCTCGCTGCGCGAGCACGGCCATGGCGAATACCGCCTGAAGTATCCGATGAAGCTGGTCGACGGCAAGTACCAGAAGATCTCCTGGGAACAGGCGATGAACGAGGTCGGCGACCGCCTGCTGAAGATCCGCGAGGAGTCCGGCCCCGACGCCGTCTATTTCATCGGCTCGTCGAAGCACAACAACGAGCAGGCCTACCTGCTGCGCAAGTTCGTGTCCTTCTGGGGCACCAACAACACCGACCACCAGGCGCGCATCTGCCACTCCACCACCGTGGCCGGCGTCGCGAACACCTGGGGTTACGGCGCGATGACGAACTCCTACAACGACATGCAGAACGCCAAGGCGATGCTGTTCATCGGCTCGAACGCGGCCGAGGCGCATCCGGTGTCGCTGCTGCACATCCTGCACGCCAAGGAAAACGGCGCCAAGATGATCGTGGTGGATCCGCGCTTCACCCGCACCGCGGCCAAGGCCCACCAGTACATCCGCATCCGCTCCGGCACCGACGTGCCCTTCCTGTTCGGCCTGCTGTACCACATCTTCCAGAACGGCTGGGAAGACAAGCAGTACATCGAGGATCGCGTGTTCGGCATGGACAGGATCCGCGACGAGGTGCTCGCCAAGTGGACGCCGGACAAGGTCGAAGAGGCCTGCGGCGTGCCCGAGGACCAGATGCTGCTGGCCGCGCGCACGATGGCCGAGAACCGCCCCTCCACCATCGTCTGGTGCATGGGCCAGACTCAGCACACGATCGGCAATGCGATGGTGCGCGCCTCCTGCATCCTGCAGCTCGCGCTCGGCAACATCGGCAAGTCGGGCGGCGGCGCCAACATCTTCCGCGGCCACGACAACGTGCAGGGTGCGACCGACGTCGGCCCCAACCCGGACTCGCTGCCCGGCTACTACGGCCTGGCCGCCGGCTCGTGGAAGCACTGGTGCGGCGTATGGGGCGTGGACTACGAGTGGGTCAAGAGCCGCTACGCCTCGCAGGAGATGATGGAGAAATCCGGCATCACGGTGTCGCGCTGGATCGACGGCGTGCTCGAGAACAAGGACCTCATCGACCAGCCCGCCGGCAACCTGCGTGCGGTGGTGTACTGGGGCCACGCGCCCAACTCGCAGACGCGCGGCGCCGAGATGGTCGAGGCGATGAAGGCGCTCGACACCCTGGTGGTGATCGACCCCTACCCGTCGGCGACCGCGTCGATGGCGGCGATGGTCCGCAAGGACGGCGTCTACCTGCTGCCGGCCTGTACCCAGTTCGAGACCACCGGCTCGTGCACGGCGTCGAACCGCTCGCTGCAGTGGCGCGAGAAGGTCATCGAGCCGCTGTTCGAGTCCAAGCCCGACCACACCATCATGTACGCCTTCGCGAAGAAGTTCGGCTGGGCCGAGCAGTTCGCGAAGAACATCAAGGTCGAGAAGGACGCCCAGGGCTGGGACGAGCCGAACATGGAGGACACGCTGCGCGAGATCAACCGCGGCACGTGGACCATCGGTTACACCGGTCAGTCGCCCGAGCGCCTGAAGCTGCACATGAAGAACATGCACACCTTCGACGTGAGGACGCTGAAGGCGCAGGGCGGGCCGTGCGACGGCGAGTATTTCGGCCTGCCGTGGCCCTGCTTCGGCACGCCGGAGATGAAGCACCCGGGCACGCCGAACCTCTACGACACCTCCAAGCACGTCATGGACGGCGGCGGCAACTTCCGCGCCAACTTCGGCGTCGAGAAGGACGGCGTGTCCCTGCTCGCCGGCGAGGGCTCGGCTTCCAAGGGCGCCGACCTGCAGATGGGCTACCCCGAGTTCGACCACGTGCTGCTCAAGAAGCTGGGCTGGTGGGACGAGCTCACCGACACCGAGAAGGCCGCGGCCGAGGGCAAGAACTGGAAGACCGACGTCTCCGGCGGCATCCAGCGCGTGGTGATGAAGAACCATGGCTGCCATCCCTTCGGCAACGCCAAGGCGCGCGCCGTGGTGTGGAACTTCCCCGACCCGATCCCGCAGCACCGCGAGCCGATCTACTCGCCGCGCCCGGATCTGGTCGCCAAGTACCCGACCCACGACGACAAGATGAAGTTCTGGCGCCTGCCCACCCTGTACAAGTCGATGCAGGAGAAGGTGAAGGACATCTCCAAGGACTACCCGCTGGTGATGACCTCCGGCCGCCTGGTCGAGTACGAGGGCGGCGGCGAGGAAACCCGCTCCAACCCCTGGCTCGCCGAACTGCAGCAGGAGATGTTCGCCGAGGTGAACCCGAAGGACGCCAACGATGCGGGCTTCCGCAACGGCGAGTACATCTGGGTCGAGTCGCCGACCAAGGCCCGCCTCAAGGTACGCGCCCAGGTCACCCAGCGCGTGGCGCCGGGTACGGTGTTCCTGCCCTTCCACTTCTCCGGCTGGTGGCAGGGCGAGGATATGCTGAAGTTCTACCCCGAGGGCGCGGCGCCGATCGTGCGCGGAGAGGCGGTCAACACCGCCACCACCTACGGCTACGACGCGGTGACCATGATGCAGGAAACCAAGACCACCCTGTGCCGCGTGAGCAAGGCGTAAGGGCGAGGAGAGAGAACAATGGGACGCATGAAATTTCTCTGTGACGCCGAGCGCTGCATCGAATGCAATGGCTGCGTCACCGCGTGCAAGAACGAGCACGAGGTGCCCTGGGGCGTGAACCGCCGCCGGGTGGTGACGATGAACGACGGTGTGCCGGGCGAGCGCTCGATCTCGGTGGCCTGCATGCACTGCTCGGACGCGCCCTGCATGGCGGTGTGCCCGACCGACTGCTTCTACAAGACCGAAGACGGCGTGGTGCTCCACGACAAGGACAAGTGCATCGGCTGCGGCTACTGCTTCTATGCCTGTCCGTTCGGTGCGCCGCAGTTCCCCAATGGTCCGGCGGCCTTCGGCGCGCGCGGCAAGATGGACAAGTGCACCTTCTGTGCCGGCGGTCCCGAGGAGACCGGCTCGGCCGCCGAATACGAGAAGTACGGCTCCAACCGCCTGGCCGAAGGCAAGCTGCCGCTGTGCGCCGAGATGTGCTCGACCAAGGCGCTGCTCGCCGGCGACGCCAACGTGGTGGCCGATATCTTCCGCGAGCGCGTGCTGCGCCGCGGCACCGGCGCTGAAGTGTGGGGCTGGGATGCGGCTTACGGCGGCGGCGAGCGCAAGCGCGAACGCGAGCACAAGCGGGAGGGCCAGTCATGATCGGCAAGCTGAAATCGATGACGCTCGCGGCCCTTGCCGGCAGCGCGCTGTTCGGCCTCTCGGCCTGCAGCGAGGTGCCCCAGGTCACGGTCTACGAGCAGGGCGAGTATCGCGGCAAACCCGACACCCGCCCCTGGGAAGGCTCCGCGTTCAACGGCGACCGCGCGGCGTGGGAGAAGGCACTCCGCGAGCGCGCCCGCGGCCAGTCCGAGTACAACCGCATCCAGTGAGGAGAGCGTCATGACGACACACGCGATGCGGGCGCCGCGCGGCGGCTGGCTGGCCGCGCTGCTGCTCGCGCTCATGCTGTGGGCGGCGGCGCTGCCGCTGCAGGCGGCCGAGCGTCCGCCCGGCAGCACGGCAGCCGACCAGGCCGAGCGTCAGGCCGAGCGTCCGCTCAACAACGCGCCGGTGTGGCGTGCGGTGCGCTCGGGTGAAGAGCACTTCACCACCGTCCGTGGCCCCGAGGCCGGCGTGCTGATCCAGAGCGAAGGCAACACCTGGCGGCAGTTGCGCAACGGCCCGGTTACGCTCTACGGCGGCTGGCTGCTGATCCTCGTGCCTTCGGCGATCCTGCTGTTCTGGCTGATCAAGGGCACCATGAAGCTGCACGGGGCCAAGACCGGGCGGCTGATGAAGCGCTTCTCGGGTTTCGAGCGCTTCGTGCATTGGGGCACGGCGATCACGTTCCTGCTGCTCGCCGTCACCGGGCTGGCGATTCTGTTCGGCAAGCACGTGCTGCTGCCGATCATCGGCCACGACGGCCTGGGGCTGCTGCTCAACGCCGGCAAGCTGGTGCACAACTACGTGGGGCCGCTGTTCGGGATCTTCGTGGTGCTGATGTTCTTCGCCTTCCTGCGCGACAACGTGTGGCGGCCGATCGATGCGGTGTGGATCCGCCGCGCCGGGGGCCTGCTCGACGGTAGCCACGTGCCCTCGGGGCGCTTCAACTTCGGCGAGAAGACCTGGTTCTGGTTCGGTGTCACCTTCCTCGGCCTCACGGTGGCGGTGTCCGGGCTGATCATGGACTTCCCGAACCTGGGCGGGTGGACCCGTGCCGACATGCAGACCGCGAACATCGTGCATGGCATCGGCGCCATCCTGATGCTGGCGCTGGCCTTCGGCCACATCTACATGGGCACGCTCGGCGCGGAGGGCGCCTACCAGGCGATGAAGACAGGCTATGTCGACGAGACCTGGGCGAAGGAGCACCACGAGCAGTGGTACCACGACATCAAGGCGGGCAAGTCCGGGCATCCCTGATCAGGCCGCTTTCCTGTTGCACCGCGCGGGCAATCCTTTTTTCTGCGAGCCCGGCCGAATCGGCCCTGCAGCGCTAAGCGTGCTGCAGGGCCTTCTTGTTGTGCGGTCGGGCTCGGGCAGGGAGCGGCGGTGCGCGTTCACTCGAGGGGGCGCAGGTTCCGCACCGCGCGCAGGGCATGGGGCGGCAGCAGGGCCAGCCAGCCGCGGATCTCGCTCGCGGGCAAGGGCTGCGCAAACAGGTAGCCCTGCGCGACGTTGCAGCCGTGCCGGGCGAGGAAGTCGAGCTGGGGTTCGGTCTCCACGCCCTCGGCCACCACCTTCATGCCCAGACCGTGGGCCAGGGCGATGGTCCCGCGCACGATGGCGGCGTCGTCGTTGTTTGCGGCGATGTCCCCGACGAAGCTCTTGTCGATCTTCAATTCCGAGATCGGGAAGCGCTTGAGCAGGGACAGGGACGAATAGCCGGTCCCGAAATCGTCCACCGCGATGCCTACGCCGAGCGCATCGATGCGGCCCAGCAGCTCCGCTGCCCGCTCCGGGTCGCGCATGGCGGTCGATTCGGTGAGCTCCACCTTCAGCATGCGCGGATCGAGGCCACTGTCGGCGAGCGCCTCGCGGATCGCGTCGACGATGCCCATATCCGAACATTGACGGGCCGAAACATTGACCGCGAGCGGCACCGTCTCGAGTCCCTCGGCGCGCCAGCGTGCAACCTGCGCCGTGGCTTCGCGGATCGCCCACTCGCCCATGCTGCGGATGAGGCCGGTCTCCTCGGCCGCCGCGATGAAGACGTCGGGCCGCACCACGCCACTGCCCGGCCGGTGCCAGCGGATCAGCGCCTCCAGACCGGACAGGCGGCCACTGTCGATGTCGACCTGGGGCTGGTAGTAGAGCTCGAACTCGCGATTGATGAGCCCGTGACGGAGTGCGCCCTCCATGCTCAGGCGGTCGCGCGACCAGGTGTTCATGTCCGGTGCGAAGAAGGTGTAGCTCGCGCCACCCTCGATCTTGCCGCGGTACATCGCCTTGTCGGCCATCGACAGCAGGGTCTGGGCGTCGGGGCTATCCTGTGGTCCCACGCTGATTCCGACGCTGCATGAGAGCACGAGATCGGTACCGCCCTCCGCCTCCACCTCGCGTTCGAGCACCTCGAGCAGCTTGCGCGCGACCGAGATTACGGCGGACCGGTCGTTGAGGTTGTCCATCAGGACGATGAATTCGTCGCCACCCCAGCGGGCCACCGTGTCGCCCGCGCGCACCGAGGCCTGCAAGCGCTCGGCGACGACCTGCAGCACCTGGTCGCCCACGTAATGGCCCAAGCTGTCGTTGATGCGCTTGAAGCGGTCGAGATCCACGAACAGCAGCGCGACCAGGGTCCCGCGCCGTTGCGCATTGGCGAGCGCCTGATGCAGGCGGTCAAGCAACAGCGCGCGGTTGGGCAGGCCGGTGAGCAGGTCGTGCGTGGCCTCGTGCTGCAGGCGGGCGGTGATCGCCAGGGTCTCGGTCACGTCGTTGAGCACCACGACGGCGCCTTCGCCCGCCTTGCCCACGGGCGTCGCGGTGAGCCTGAGCGCATAGTTGCGGCCGTCCGGGCCACACCACGGGATGGGGTCGGGCAGCCGGATCGGCTGGCGATGCTTGAGCGACGCCAGCACCGTGCCGAGGGCGTCCGCGGTCAGGTCGGTGAAGTCGCGCAGCAGGTCGCCGATCAGCCGCCCTCTGGTCTCGGCGTGGCTCAGGCCGGTGAAGCGTTCGGCAACCGGGTTGATCATCGTCACCCGGGTGTCCTCGTCGATCGTGATCACGGCGTCCGTGATCGAACGCAAGGTCGCATCGGCGTCATGGCGCGCATGGGCCAGCGAGCCGCGCGTGCGCTTGAGGTAGTTCACGAACCAGAGCAGGTAGCCGAACGCGAAGCCCAGCATTGCAGCGCCCGGCGGCAGCCAGAGTTGCGCCGTGTTGAGCGCGAAGCCGCTTGCGAGCGGAGGCACCAGGATCAGCCCGCTGGCCGCGATCGCGCCGCCGGGCGCCATGCGCCCCATCAGCAAGGCCGGGAGCGCCAGAAAGAGCAGACTGAGTCCGAGCGTGGTGCCCGTGCCCGCGGTGACGTAGGTCAGATTGCTGCGCAGGGCCTCGAAGGCGCGCGCATGAAACTCGACCGCGGGCATGGGCTGCCCCCGCGGCGAGCTCGGCGTCGCCAGCCCGCCGTCGATGCCCCCCGCCGTGGTTCCGATGAAGACGCTCAGGCCCTCCAGCTGGCGCGCGAGTTCGGGCTTTTCGAGCAGCGCAAAATAGGACATCGTGCGCGGACCGGACGCTGCGTCGGGGTAGGGCAGCAGGATTTCGCCCTCGCGTGCCCAGGGGGTGCGCGGGCTCACCGGCATCAACCGAGCGTCGCGGCGTGTGTTGATGCCGGTGATCGGAGACTGCCGCTCGCCATTGGCCACCCTCAGCGTTGCCAGCGCAAGCGCGTCCCAGCGCGCGCTGCCGCTGCCTGCATGCGCGAAGGTCCGTCGCGCGAGTCCGTCGGCGCCGAGCTCGACGTCGACATGGCCGAGCGCGGCGGCATTCCCGGCCAGTTGCGGTACCGGCAGGAGTTCGCCGACGCTCGTGATGCCTTCATCTTCAGCGCGCGGCGCGAGCGCTAGCACCACCCGGCGCGAGGCTGCCAGCGCNNGGATCGACATGCCGACGGCGGCCACGCCGGAGGCAGTCAGCCGATCGATCAGCGCGGCATGCACCGATCGGTTCCATGGCCAGCGGCCGAGGGCGGAGAGCGTGGCCTCGTCGATCGCCACCACGACGGAGGCGGGCGGAAGGGCCTCGGCCCGGGAGAGCGGCTCGATGCTGTCATAGGCGACCAGATCGAGCCGTTTGAGCGGCGACCAGCCGCTCAGCACA
>CZCA01000802.1_pt1 | contig 29484 bp, 28 predicted proteins | sample 591981 | NCBI WGS metagenome assembly CZCA01 (sample SAMEA3556810, study PRJEB10932) | anaerobic digester metagenome | reverse complement strand
ATTTGTCTGCCCGCTGCAGGCAAAACCAGCGCTGCCCTGATCCTGCATCTAAGTATGAGTTCATTAGTTTTCGCTCGTTGTCCGAGGTCTTAGGTTGCCGGTGATTGCAACGAGGGGTGTCAAAATTCGGCTACTAGCCTACGGGCCGGATTTTGTCAAGGCGACCCGCTTGGGGAGCCGTCCCCGAGTGCAACACCGGCAACCCAGCACAGTACATGCACTTTTTAGAACTGGCGATCACTTATGGCGATCTACTTAGTCACAAGCGTTTTGAGACATAGGATAACAGGATACAGGATACTTGCTTCGCTCCGTATAGTGCGTGTGCAAGAGCCGGTGCGAAACTTCGCCAAGCGGTTCCATAAGGAATTCCTCATAAAGCTGCTTGATTGCAGGATTCTCATGGGACTTCCTTAGCGGAAGAAGCCTGTCTGCAACATACAGAGCATTGCCGCGAATTCCTCTTATCTCCATATTGGTGGGTATAGGCTGGCCTCCACCACCAACACAACCGCCGGGACATGCCATTATCTCAATAAAGTGATATACCCTCTCTTTGTCACGAACCAGTTCCAGAATCCTCTTGGCATTAGCCAGGCCGTGAGCGACTCCGACCCTGACCTTCATATCACCTAACATGACCTCTGCCTCTTTGATTCCCTCAAGGCCTCTGACTTCTTGGAAATCAATACTGGGAAGCTCCAGGCCTGTGGCTACTTCATAGACTGTCCTGAGTGCAGCCTCCATCACCCCGCCGGTCGCGCCAAAAATCGCAGCTGCGCCTGTGGAAATACCCATCGGCGAATCATGCTCCTCATCAGGAAGATTTGCAAAATCAATGCCTGCCTCTCGGATCATCCTTCCCAGCTCTCTCGAGGTAAGCACCACATCCACGTCTTGGTATCCTGACGAGGCCATCTCAGGGCGCTCCGCTTCAAACTTCTTGGCTGTGCATGGCATGAGGGAGACTGAGAAGATATCCTTCGGATCTATCCCCGAATGCCTCGCATAATATGTTTTCACAAGAGCGCCGAACATTTGCTGTGGAGATTTGCAGGTAGAGACATACTCCAAGAGATCCGGGAAGAAGTGTTCTCCAAACTTTATCCAACCCGGGCTGCACGAAGTAATAAGTGGGAGAGGACCCCCTTCCTTGATCCTCTTCAGAAGCTCATTGCCTTCTTCAATAATCGTCAGGTCAGCAGTGAAGTCCGTATCCATGACTTTGTCAAAGCCAAGCCTCCGGAGGGCTGCAACAAGTTTCCCGGTGAAAATCTCACCCGGTGGAAAGCCCAGTTCCTCGCCGATACTGACTCGGGTGGCAGGAGCAGTCTGAACAACTACGTGCCTGGTAGGATCTGCAAGCGCCCGGAAAACCTTTTCTGTATCATCCCGTTCTGCTATAGCGCCTACGGGACACGCATGAATGCATTGTCCACAAAGGGCACATGCCACATCGCCTAATTCTCTCTCACATGCAGGCGCCACAACTGTGTCTACCCCTCTCCCCACAGGCCAGAGGACAGCGGCAGCTTGCACATCCCGGCACATAGCTACGCATCTCCGACAGGATATGCATTTATCAGGTTCGCGGACTATTGCGGGGGTTGATTCATCCAGCGGGATGCCACGAAGTTTTCGTTCAAAGCGAACCTCCCTGATTCCCAACCTTTCAGCGAGCGCCTGAAGCTCGCAATTGCGATTTCTGATACATTGGAGACAGTCAGTAGGATGATGAGCAAGGATTAGCTCGAGGTTTACCCGTCTGGCAGATCGCACATCAGGCGTATTTGTGCGGACCACCATGTTATCCCTTACCGGAAAAGCGCACGCAGGTTGAAGTAGTTTCTCTCCTTCTACCTCTACAACGCAAATACGGCATGTGGCTTGGACTTCGAGATCAGGATGATGGCACAGGGTGGGGATATCAACCCCAAGCTTTCGAGCTGCTTCAAGAATTGTGGTACCGGCATCCACCTGAACTCTCAGGCCGTCTATCGTTACCATTGCCACCTTCTATCACTCCTTCCGTCATGGAGCAAAATGAAGTCATAGCCTGCATGTCCCGGTGGGACACAGCTTGTCCTTGATGTGCGCTTCAAACTCGTCTTTGAAATACTTGAGCATGGTCATAATAGGTATAGGCGCTGATTGCCCCAACCCGCAAAGTGCGGTCTTTTGCATAGCATGACTTAAGTCCTCTAAGACTCTAAGATCTTCATACGTTCCGTTGCCGATTGCGATCTTCTCAACAATATGGTGTAATCTTGCTGTTCCTTCCCTGCACGGAACGCATTTCCCACACGATTCCCTGACAAAGAACCTCATGAAAGATTCTGCAATATCAACTATGCAGTGGCTGTCGTCCATTATCAGCAGGGCGCCTGACCCAAGAGCGGATCCCATCTCAGGGAGAGTGAAGTAGTCCATAGGCACATCCAACATCTCACCGGGGAGACATCCACCGGAAGTGCCTCCGGTCTGCGCCATCTTAAAGCTTCGCCCTCCCGGGATCCCGCCGCCAATCTCGTAGATGATCTTGCGGAGGGTAATACCCATGGGCACTTCAATAAGACCCTTGCTGTTAATGTCTCCTGTCATAGTAAACACCTTTGTTCCGGGACATTTCGGAGTACCGAACCCCCTGTACCATACAGGTCCGTTAAGTATTATCCGAGGGATATTGCCCAACGTTTCCACGTTATTTACTACTGTCGGCATCCCTAAGAAGCCATGGGTGCCCGGATACGGGGGCTTAACCCTGGGTTCCCCACGTCCGCCTTCCATGGACTCGATGAGTGCAGTTTCCTCGCCACACACGTAAGCCCCAGCGCCTTTTCTCACCTCAATATCGAAGGAGAAACCTGATCCAAAGATGTCGCGGCCCAGCAATCCCATGGCTTTTGCTTGCTCAATTCCTTTCGTTATCCGCTCGATGGAAAGAGAATACTCACCTCTTATGTACACGAAGCCTCGCTCTGCCCCAACTGCATACCCGGCAATAGCCATGGCCTCAAGAATACTATGGGGATCTCCTTCCAGGATCAAACGATCCTTAAAAGTCCCTGGCTCGCCTTCATCAGCATTACATATTATGAACTTCTCATCAGCTACTGCGTTCGCTGTGAAACTCCACTTCAAACCGGTGGGAAACGCAGCTCCGCCTCTGCCTACAAGTCCTGACTGTTTCATAACTTCTATGACATCGCAAGGTTCCATTTCAGTGAGACACTTTGCCAAAGCCCGATATCCGTCACGGGCAATATATTCCTCAATAGAGGAAGGATCGATAATCCCACAGTTGCGCAGGACAATCCTTTCTTGGCACTCCAGATACTCAGGTTCCTTGTAACTTACGATCCCGGCAAGACGGCCTTCGCCTGTAAGGCGCCGCACAATTCTGCCCTTTAGAAGATGCTCCTCAACAATTTCCGAGACATCTCGCACCGCCACTTTCTCATACAGAGTCCCTTCAGGGTAAACCACGATTACAGGGCCAAGGTCACACGGACCCAGACAACCTGTTTCCACTACTCTTACCTCTTCATCCAGACCCCGACGTTTCAATTCCTCTGTCAATGCGTCACGGACTGCCTTGCATCCTTCAAGAATACATGGAGTTCCACCGCATACCAGGACATGTGAACGGTAGAATCGCACGAGTCTCTACCCCCTCCCAGATGTCACCTGTATTTCTCAAGAATAACCGGAATATCATCGGGCGTGAGGTTGCCGTACACTTCATCATCAATCATTATTGCCGGAGCCACACCACATACTCCGAGGCAGCTGGTGTGTTTGAGAGTAAACTTACCGCAACTTGTGGTACCTCCCATGGGAATTCCTAATTCTTGACTTAGAACATCAATTAACGTGTCTGCGCCCAACAGGTGGCATGGCGCGTTTTCACATACTCTGATTACGTGTTCTCCCACGGGTTCAACAGAAAAAAGGGTATAGAAGGTAGCGACACCATATACCTTTCCCAGTGGCATATCAAGGTTCCTTGCGACCTCAATAAGCGCATTCTCAGGAAGATATCCAAACGCCCTCTGAACATCATCCAAGATAGCGAGAAGTTCGTGTTCGCTCCGTCCATGCCTTGCGACGATCTCCTTGATAGTCGATTCCAAACTGTCTAAGCTTGCAGGCATAACGTCCATCTTTAAGCCCCCTTTTCATGAAAGGCGCTCTCTCAGGTTAACCGGTAGGAATTACCCACTCCCCCACTACTTGGCCGTTCACAACGTGACTGGCCACGATCTTGCGTGCTTTCTCCTTGGAAACCTTACCGTAAGTGACTTTCTCCGTACCCGGCATCATTATACTGATAATGGGTTCTTGTTCACACAATCCGATACAACCTGTCTGAGTCACAATAACATCCTGAATATTACGCCGCGCCAGCTCATCCATAATGGCTGAAAGGGTTTCACGAGCGCCTGCTGCAATGCCACATGTACCCATACCCACCACGATTCTTGTGGTCTCCTTGCCTTCTCTGAGTCTGGTCATTGCCTGAGCTTGCTTCCTAATTCGTTCCAAATCTTCAACTGTTTTCATTTGCGACACCTCCCAAGACTTGCCCTTCAACTCTCTGGTTAATCCCATACCTCCACTAACCGATAAGCTCTTTTCCAGAATCCCCTACGTTTTGCATTTAGATCTTATTGTTCCACTTCCTACCTACTTACTAGCTTACTACTTTGTGCGTTTTTTCACAATCCCCCTTTCGCACTTTTCATAACTTATCTCAAGTGTCTGCACTATCGCCTCTTTCGGCTCCGTTCTTACTGACAATTCCCACAACTCTTGCCTGGTACTTTGCTATGGCCGGACGCTTGCTGTATGCAGCAATCCCCAGATATGAGAGCCCCAGGAATCCGAAGCCTAAGACGGCTGCAAGCAGAGATGCTATGTCCCGCCGACCTAGATGAGATGCGAATACAGTGCCTAAGTAAAGACCGAACAGGAGGAAGATAAGGGGTATTATGTAAACAATCACCGCCGCCCTGACTACCTGAGCCGCTTCCAGCTCCAGCTCGACTTCATCGTGTTCCTTCGCGCCTACGGTATTTGTCGCGACAGCAATAATCCTGTCTCTTGATCCAAACCCGCACACCTTGCACCTGGTACATTCATCTCTCCGAAATATCTCAACCTTAGCCATATTACCTGCAGTTTCAATTACTCTGCCTAGCTCTCTCATGTTATTTGCATCCTCCGAAACGTTAATCGCGACCGGTCTAGGATGCCTGGACATCCTTTAGGCCTTCCTTGATTACATCGCGTATCACAGGCACTGCAGACGGACTTCCGATAGGTATGTCCCCGAGTATACCCTCTAGTGTGTCTGTACTGCACGCAAACTTAGCGTTCCCTCTAACATGTTGATATTTGAAGTTTACATGAGGATTGCATACTATAAGAAGAGCCATTGTCTCCGCTATATCTCCAAGAGGCGCCCTGTCAATACTACTGATCCTGAAATTGGCTTCAACCTGTGTCCCCTGCCCTACTGCAGATTGGATTTCCAAATCTCCTCCCGCCATTCTGGCAGCTTCCCGAAACAGCGGGATTCCAAGGCCCACTCGCCGAGTTTTCCTGGAAGTAACAAAGGGATTGGCAATCCTGTCTAGAATTTCCTCTGGAATTCCAGGCCCGTCATCTTCAATGGTTATGGTCAAAAGATCAGAGGATTCATCCTCCGAGATGGTTATGCCTATCGTATCAGCCCCTGCTTCTATAGAGTTTTGCGCTATGTCCAATATGTGAAGAGACAGCTCTCGCACATAATCCCTCCTGTTTCATGTGCCTACAGGCAACGCCTGTCACATAGTCGCACACCGAGGCGTAACGTATCGTCCCCTTGCCAATCTCAAAGCGAGCAGAATTTCATCCCACATTGCGCCCTCCATAAAAAAGTCGGTATAACCTGCTATCTCGCTCAACCTGTGAGCATCTGAAGATTTGACAAGAGGAAACCGGGCGATGGATGGAAATCTCGTTCTGGCCGTATCCGGGCTGATGTTTCTTGATATTTCCATACAGCAAAGCTCGAGTCCGTCCGGGACAAACCCAAGGTTCCTAATGAGGCTGAATGACGGCCTATCTACGTGTGCAGGGATAACCAGGCCGTCCAATTCGCTGACACGGCGACTCACGTAGTCAACGCTCATAGATGTGGAGCAAAGAAGTAAAGTGCATAATTTACCTGTTACTCTGCCACAAGAATCCATTATCAGTTGTTCCCCGAACCTCGCTTCGTCGTTTTCAACTTCAGGTAACGCAGAATAGACTTCTTCCTGCCAGATGTTTAAGGCGTCCGGGTGTCGGAGAAATGTGAGCACATGCACATCCTCTACAGTCTGGACTTCAATTCCCCCAAGTACAGTTATTCCCTCAGCTGCCCCTGCTTCTGCCACTGCTCGAACATTTTCCGCAGAATTATGATCACATATGCCGATAATCTCCAAACCCTTGACTTTTGCAGCCGCAATTATCGCAGGCGGAGTCATCTCATTCTCTGCACACGGGGAAAGAGCGGTGTGGATATGGAGGTCAGCAGGAAGAAACCGCACCTTGTTCTCCTCCCCTTTCTACTCCCTGACCCTGCCTCTAATGCCCATACGGTATAAGATGCCTACAACTTCAAAAGAAGGTTTCGATGTAGTCAGTAAAGGGATACCTTCATCATCAGCTTTAATCACAGTGTCATGAGCAGGACCGGCTCCTCCTGCCACTATGATTGCGGAAAGACCTGTAAGGGCTCCGACAGCTACGATATTCTGATGTATCTGGACGGTAACCCAGACATCGCCCTGCCCTGCTCCTGCCATGACATCACTTAGAAGGTCTGACGAGTATCCAAATGCTACCTTGTTGTCCAGCTGTCCTGAGCCGGCTGCTACTTCGCACTCAAGCTCGTCAACAATATCCCGCACCCTCACCCCATGACTCATACCATCACTCCCCGGGCTTTGAGAAAGCACTGTCTTCCTTGCTGTCTTCCTTTAGAGCAGGTGGGCTCTTCTTTGCCATCTCCAGGAGCTGCTCTGCAAGGATTTCGATTTCTTCACGCAGTTTGAGAATACAGTCAGTGTCCACTGCCAATCCCTGGACGATATCCTCAGCCAGGGCACGACAATTAGGACTGCCACATGAACCGCAGTCCAGCCCGGGCAACTCGCTGACCACTTTTTCTATCATTTCAGCTTTGGTAATCGCCCGGGACACATCTTGATCAAGCCTGAAAGCAGGCACTGCCACAATATCAGGTTTTATCGTAAACTCACCCAGGCGCTCCTCGAGATTAAGGTCTTCGGTAAGCTCATCACGTAATTTCGGACGCGTCTCTGATTTGTCCACGAGAGCCTCCAGGTTCATCCGACCTATGAACGGGTTTATTACGGTGAGAGCACCGCCGACACATCCGCCTGTGCACGCCTGGGCCTCGACAAACTCTATATCTTGCAGCTTGCCCATTTCCAGTTGCTCCAGAACATCGATTACATTATGTATTCCATCTACTACGAGGGATTTGGAAATTCCGGCGGCAATGCGCTCTCCCCCGGAGCGTCCCCAACCCACGCCCACCGGCGATGCTTTGAGTTCAGGATGAGAAGGTGAAATCTCCGGAAGTCTCTTCACAATCTCGCCGTAGACATCAGAGATGGATATGGCGCCATCTACAGGGAAGCTCCCAAGTTTGTTGGCTTCCCGAACCCACGTCACCTTCGCCGGACACGGAGTGATAAAGAAAGCGCCGATGTTCTCTTTCGGGATACGAAGCTCCGCGGCTTTCATCTCCTTAGCCAGCTTACCGGAGCAGGCCATAGGTGAATCCACCGGAATCAAGTAATCTATCAATGCAGGAAAACGCACCTGAATCAATCTTACTACAGCAGGACAAGCTGCTGAAATCATAGGCGCCTTAGCGCCTTGCTTCTTAAGGTACTCTGTGGTTAGGAAAGTAGCTATGTCTGCCCCGTAGGCTACTTCGAAGACATCATCAAATCCCATATCCATGAGGGCGGCCAGCACTCTTCGGCGATCAACTTCCCTGCCAAACTGGGAATATAGGGCCGGAGCAGGCAGTGCAATAGTGTGCTCGAATTCTTTCAGTCTCGACAGTGAATCTGTGATCGCTGTTTTTGCATGGTTGTCACAAATCCTGATACACTCACCGCAGTCAGTGCATCTTTCTGCGTTGATCCTTGCCTTGCCGGCTCTCACTCTAATAGCTTCAGTCGGGCAGTTCTTGATGCACCTGGTGCATCCGCGACACTTCTCCTCAATCAGCAATACTGAGTGGAATAACTGGCCCATGATCAGCTTCCTTCTTTCGCAGGTAGGTTTATTACTGCTCTGATACTTGTCCCGGAACCTACTTGCGACGTGACTTTGAGTTCATCGGAATACCGCTTCATGTTAGGGAGGCCCAAACCTGCCCCAAATCCCATCTCTCTAATATCCTCCGACGCAGTGGAGTAACCAACTTGCATTGCCAAGGCAATATCGGAAATACCGGGACCTTCATCATCAGCATAGATAATGACTCGCTCAGGTAATATATCAATGCCGACAGTGCCACGGTACGCGTGTATTACTATGTTCATCTCCGCCTCATACGCCACTATACCCACACGTCTGGCGGTCTCTGCGTCAATACCTATTTGGCGGAGCGCCCTCTTGGTTTTTGCTGCCGCCCCTCCTGCAGCTTGAAAATCCCTCCCTGAGACATGATACTCAAGGCGCATCCTGTGCTCCTCCCACAGCACGTGGCCAGTGACGCCAACCTGGCAACCCTGCCGTATAAAGAAGGCCGGCTGACTCGTACAGCGGGTAACGGGTGCATAGGATTGGGAGACCCAATTCGCGACTCATATCAATAATGTCAGGAGTGGGTCGCTTACCGCGAACAAAGACAATAGCAGCCAGATCCACCATCTCTGCTGCACGGATAATCTGGGGCGACACTAATCCGGTGAGGACAAGCATTCTCTCTTTTGTAAACGCCAATACGTCACTTATGAGATCGCATCCGCAACCTGCCTCCACATGCAAGTCTAACTTATCCTCACCTGTCAGGACTTCCGCCTCAAGAATTCTGGCTACATCCCTCAGTTGCACCTGCTTCAACCCTCCGTCCAAAACCGTAGTCTACCTCTGGATGATCACAGAGTATCCTTCTGCTTCAAGCTCCGAAGCAAGGGCTTCAGCATTAGCTTTGTTTTGAAACGCACCCACTTGAATTCTATACGGTGTTACAGATGTGACATACACAGGATATCCTGCTTCTTCCAGTTTACGCCCGAGTTCCTCTGCTTTACTTCTTTCATAGAATTCTCCAACCTGGACTCGGTAAAGTACAGACTCCTCCGCAACCTCGCGGGTTCCAGGTGTAATATCCGTCGTGTCCAGGGTAACAGCAGCAGGTTGCCCCGATGGACGAGGATCCGGCTCTTCCGTCGACTTAGGAGAAATTGGGCTGGGTTGTGAGTCACTACTGTCCAGCAAACCTGATCCGGTTGTCGGGGCCTGACTGGAACGCGGCGCTTGCAAAGACGACGCGCAATAACTCAAGACGTACTTTCCGAGCAAGACACCAAGCCCTACCATAGCTGCAAGCGTCACGACCCACACCAATACAAGCCATAGAGATTGCTCTTTGGATCTACCTTTTCGTTCCGGCATCATATACCCCTCCTCAGCGTCATCTACCTAGTAATATTACCTCGCGCAGAGCCGGTTTCCTTCTAAACATTTAAGAGACAGTCTCCCATGGAAGACGCATATGAAGATCGAGTCTCATTAGCCTGGTTGGAAGGGAGCTTCCAACACTTTCCGCCACGTCGCGGCCTACACATGCAAATATCAAAGGGAGACCCAACTCATCGGCAAAAGACTCCGAGATCTCGACGCCTCGGAGCACATCATCTCTTGTGGTCTCCCGACCTAAATGAGTGTTGCTCACAATCCCTGTAGCAGAAAGCCCGGAGACAGTCTCAATTGATTCAAGCATCGCCTTGGCGCCGTCTACATCCTGAGTAAAAGGACGATTCGTGTTCAAGACAAAATACATGTCATAACCTGCCTGTTCAAATCGGCGTCTGAATCCGGCAAGCGTCCTGGCGCCTACAGGATCTCCCCCCACATCAAACACTACTTGAAGTGTGGGATCCTGAAAAGCTCGAAAAACGGCGGGAGAAATCGAAGGAAGATCCGCAGCCTCCATACCGGGCCCGGATGAAATTACGTCTATTCCAAGGTCTTTCATGGCTCCTGCGACTTCACGGGATCTGAAATACGGGTTTACAATATCAAAGTCAACAATAGCAACTTCTCTGCCTCGGGACCGTAGGTGTTTTGCATAATTTAGCGCAACCTCAGTCTTTCCGGATCCAAAAGCGCCGACAAATACCACTACCCTGTGGCTCATAGGGAATTTCCCTGCCCGCTGCAGAAGGTATCTGCGCACATTGCCCACAAGATAGATAGAGCCCGAAACCACCAACGCTCCGTCCTCGCCTGCTTCTTCCAACCCTCTCGCCACAGCCTGGAACGGATCTGTGATAGCCTCAGCGCGAAGCCCTTTCGTCTCCGCAATATCTCGAAGCACATAAGGGTCTATCACACCGCTTCTTGATGACAAGGCGCGTGTGGCGATAAAAGTACGGGCGAATCTTGAGATTTCACATACCATCTTCTCGACAGGCTTGTCCTTGGACAGACCTACTACAGCCGTAACAGGGCGCTCCCCAACTATATCAGGAATCGCCTCCCTAAGTTTTCGAATCCCGTCTGCATTATGAGCGCCGTCAACCAAAACCAGGGGCTCCCTCTGCAATACTTCCAGCCGTCCCGGCCATGTGACAAGCTGTAAGCCGGCTGTGAGGGCCTCGTCTCCTATATCTACCCCGAGCTTACGCAAGGTTTCTATTACACCTACCGCAACAGCGGCATTCTCTACCTGGTGTGCCCCAAGTAGAGGAATATGGAGGGAATCGTAGACTCGATTTCCTACCTTGACTGAAAAGGACTGACCCTCTGTCGACCAACACTTCCTTTGGCATTCTATGTCTCTACCGAACACTGTTGTAGGGGCAAATCTCCGAGCGGCTGTTTCTTCTATTACTTCAAGTGCAACAAGTTCCTGACGTCCTACAACAACGGGGACGCCTTCCTTGATAATTCCGGCTTTTTCTCCGGAGATCTCCTCCAGTGTGTTCCCGAGTATGCCTGTATGCTCCAAGCTGATATTTGTGATGGCTGAAACCTTTGGCACAACAATATTGGTTGAGTCTAATCTGCCGCCAAGACCTACTTCGACTACGGCAAAATCCACTTTCTCACGGGCAAAGTAGAGAAAAGCCAGGGCGGTTCCTATTTCGAACTCAGTTGGGGGGCCCAGTTCAGGGTCATGCGCTATTTTCTCACAAATAGGTTTTAGCTCTGTCATTAGACGGGCTAATGCCGCTTTTCCGATTTGACGCCCCCCGACCCTAATCCTCTCAGTGTACGATGCAAGATGCGGGGATGTATAAAGGCCTACGCGAAATCCCGAAGCCCTGAGCACAGACTCGATCATAGCAGCAACTGACCCTTTTCCGTTAGTCCCTGCCACATGCACTATGGAAAAGCTCTGTTCAGGTTTGCCCGTTTCACGTGATAAGGCAAGACTGCGCTCGAGCCCTACGTGTATGCCAAATTTGCCGAGCTCACGCAGAAAGCCCATAGCTTCGTCATAATTCATATCGTCACTCCTTGAGCTCGTTTAGACGTTTCTTAAGCCTTTCCTCTTTTTCCCGGGATTCTGCTAGTTTCTCTCTTTCTTTCTCCACAATCTCTTCCTGTGCTTTTTCCAAGAATCCTCTATTGCTAAGCTTCTTCAGAGATCTGGAAGCTTGTGCCTGTGTGGCAATTAAGTCCTTCTCTAATTTCTGAATTTCAACATCAAGGTCAACAATTCCTACAAGCGGCACATATATTTCGGCACCGGATATGATTTGAGATGCAGCCTTCTCCGGCCGCATGTCCAGGCGCTCTTTCACCGTCATACCGGAAAGTCCGGAAAGCGCTGTCACAATCTGGTCATTGTCCGTCAGTATCTTGCCGGTTGTGCTGTCAGCGACAATAATGACCTCGATTCTCTTATGCGGAGGCACATTCATTTCTGAACGGATGTTTCTAATAGCCCTGACTGTATCCATTAAGACGGCCATAGCATCCTCAGCCAAAGGATCGTCCATTCGGTCCTCAGGTGTAGGCCACGGGGCAACCATAACGCTTCCTTCGGTCTCAGGCAATAGACCCCATATAACCTCAGAGATAAAAGGAATGAACGGGTGGATGAGCCTCAGCGCACAACCGAGGGTCTCCCATAAAACGTACTGGGCTGTCTTCCGAGCTTTTACATCACTCGAATACAGCCTTGTTTTTGCGATTTCAATGTACCAGTCGCAGAATTCGTCCCATATGAAATTATACAGGGTTCGAGCAGCCTCACCAATTTCGTAGTCCTTCAGGTTGCGTGAAACTTCTCTGGAAATTTTGTTGGTTCTGCTTCTTATCCACCTATCTGCCAGTGTTAAATCTAAGTCTATGTTTGAATCGCAAGACCGGCCGTCTGCAAATGAATCAAGGCAAAAGTCATCAAGATTCATGATAGTGAATCGTGACGCATTCCATAGCTTGTTCGCGAAGTTTCTGCTTGCCTCCAGCCTCTCTTTTCTGAATCTCATGTCATTACCCGGGGTATTACCCATAACCAGAGTAAACCTAAGCACGTCTGCCCCATATTCGTCAACTACCTCCAGGGGATCTATTCCTGTGCCAAGGGATTTACTCATCTTCTTGCCTGTTGACGCCCTCACCAATCCGTGAATCAACACGTCGTGAAACGGCACATCTCCCATGAACTCCAGGCCCATCACTATCATTCTGGCCACCCAGAAGAAGATAATGTCATAGGCAGTCACAAGGACTGAAGTAGGGTAGAAATGCTTAAGATCAGGAGTCTCGTCAGGCCACCCCATAGTGGAAAACGGCCACAACGCAGAAGAAAACCAAGTGTCCAAAACATCCGGATCCTGGGTTAGAGCGGACCCTCCACACTTCCTGCATTCAGAAGGTGCATCCAAAGATGCAATTACCTCACCGCACTCGTTGCAGTACCATACCGGAATCCTATGGCCCCACCAGAGTTGCCTTGATATGCACCAATCATGGACGTTTTCCATCCAATTGAGATAAACCTTCTCGAATCTCTCAGGCACGAACCTTATTTTACCTTCTTCGACAGCCCTGATTGCCGGTTCCGCAAGGGGTTTCATTTTCACAAACCACTGTTTCGAGACCAGAGGCTCGACAGCAGTACGGCACCTCTGACAATGTCCTACAGAGTGAGGTCGTTCCTCAATCCTTGCCAAGAGCCCTGAATCTTGCAGCCGAGATACTACTTGGTCACGGCATTTATACCTGTCCATGCCTTGGTACTTCCCTGCATTTTCCGTCATTTGGCCATTCTCGTCAATAACCTTGACCAAAGGCAAAGAGTGCCTGAGACCGATCTCGAAGTCATTTGGATCATGTGCAGGCGTGACCTTCACAGCCCCTGTCCCGAATTCAGGGTCTGCCCATTCATCTGCAATAACCGGTATTTCCCTGTTCATAATCGGGAGGATTACACATCTGCCAATGACGTTCTTATACCGTTCATCACCGGGATTCACAGCAATTGCGGTATCACCCAGCATTGTCTCAGGACGTGTTGTGGCAACTTGCACATAGCCTTCTCCGTCGGAGAAAGGGTAATTAATGTAATACAAGGCGCCTTCGGTCTCCTCATGTTCAACTTCAAGATCTGATAGAGACGTATGACACCTGGGACACCAATTCACAATGTAGGCACCTCTGTATATAAGCCCCTTCTCATAGAGACTTACGAAGACCCGGCGGACAGCTCTGGAAAGACCTTCATCCATTGTAAACCGTTCCCTGTGCCAATCACAGGACGCGCCAAGCCGTTCAAGCTGCTTCCTGATTTCCCCGCCGTACTTGTGTTTCCATTCCCATACACGTTCTATGAACTCTTCCCGTCCTAAGTCATGCCTGGTCAAGCCTTCCTCGGCAATGGCAGCCTCAACCTTGACCTGTGTGGCGATACCTGCATGGTCTGTTCCTGGAATCCACACAGTGTTGTGCCCGAGCATTCTATGCCACCTTACCAAAATATCTTGGAGAGCGTTATCAAGTGCATGCCCTATGTGCAAAGCCCCTGTAACATTCGGCGGCGGGATCACTATACAGAAAGGCTCTTCGGAAAGATCCGCCTCCTGATGAAAAAGTCCGGCACGAACCCATCTCTCATAAATCTTATCCTCGAATTCCAGAGGATTGTAAACCGTAGGCATATCAATTGCCAAATTTTGAGTAGTCTTGTTGGGATCTCTCATAGCCTCTTGTCCTCCTTTCACACACTAAGTATGAGTTCATTGTACGGTACGTACACTTTCTGGAACCGGCGATCACTTATGGTGATCTACCTAGTCCTTCTTGCCACGATCTTCTCTACCAATCACAAAGGCCCCTTCCGCCACATCAAGGGCGAAAGGAGCCTGCTTCCGCGGTACCACCTTGTTTCCCGTAGGTCATGGGAGTGTCTTTGCGACAGACACTACGAGCTCTCATCAGGCTGTAACGGGCCTCCCGTCAACATCTACTGAAGATGCGAAGACAGTCTTCGATCTTGTTGGACATTGACTCTCAGAAGCGACCTTCGAAGTGCGCCATTCCCAGGAGGCTCCCACCCCAAGACTGCCTCCCTCTCTTCGGGCAGCGTCACCCTACTCCTCTTCATCATAGAATCTACTCTTATTGAAGCATTCAATTGTGGATATGATACCCCAGACTATACTATGCGTCAAGTAAGCGACGCGCTACGAGGATACAAACCACTGAAGACCGTTGCCCTATTTTATGTGAGTGACAATATCTTTATACATCTTGATACGAGCAGCCAGACCTTCCAGGCCCCCCATTTTCTCCTCTTTGAGGATCTGGGACACTCCATGGAGTTCAACTCGCTTAACCTTGGCATGGTGCTTCTCAAGGTGCTTATTCAGCATGACCTCAACGCCGTACCCTGATTCCTCAATACTGGGAAGGGTCTTGAGCAATGACGCCTTCACTGCACGCTGGCCCGAAAGTCCCGGAGTCATCTTGTGGGCAAGATCCGTAGTAGGCCTGCCTCCGCCAAAAACCCCCAAAGTCGCGTCTGATTCACCCTCTGTAACAGGACGAATCAAACTGTCCACATGATCCGGGGTCAACCCCACCAGATCCGCGTCGATGAACACGTAAACCTCAGCGTCTGTAGAACACACACCGGCCTTCATCGCTGCTCCCTTTCCTTGATTCTCAGGAAGCACTACAACGTTCACTCCCTCAGAATGTGCCATTTCAACTGTGTTATCTGTGGAGCCGTCGCTTACCACAATGATCTCCGAAGGCAAGCTGGCGTTCTTTACAGCAGAAATTACTCTCTTAATGCGAGCGCCTTCGTTATAGGCAGGTATTATTACGGATACTTTCACTTGAATCCAACTCCCCAAAAGACTTCAAAGGATTTTTTTCTTCAGTTTTTTGTTTTCCGACTCGTATAGCTTCTTCCACCAATCTTGGCACAATGTCCAGAGAGGAAACTCGTCCTATAGGGCGGCCCTCTCGGAAAATCAATCCTGATTTCTCGCCCAGCGCCACCCCGACATCTGCTTCCCGTGCCTCCCCTGGACCGTTAACTTCACATCCCATTACAGCAACTTTGATTGGAAACCTGAACCCCTTAAGCCTTTCCTCCACATCTTCCAGAATTTTCATAAGATCCCCGCGGCAACGCCCACAAGTAGGGCATGATATTATTTCTACACCGTCTGTCTGAACTCCTATAGCGGAGAGTAGGGCAATTCCCACTTTTACTTCTTCCTCAGGCTCGTGCGTGAGGGATACACGGATTGTATCGCCTATACCTTCCATAAGCAATGTTCCAAGGGCAATTGAAGACTTTACCGTACCTGCCCTTACTCCGCCGGCTTCAGTAACGCCTAAGTGAAGCGGGAAATCACATAACCCGGCCAATGCTCGGTAAGCCCGGATTGTAGTCATAACATCTGATGCCTTCAGTGAAACTACTATATCCTCAAAACCTTCATCCACAAGGAGAGATATGCTCCTCTTGGCGCTTTCAACCAAAGCCTCCCACGTAGGCCCTGAGTGCTTTGACAGCAAATCTTTGGGTATGGAGCCGGAATTGACCCCGACCCTTATGGGAATTCCGCGTTCCTTCGCAGCTTCCGCCACTTTGGCAACTCGATCCCTACCTCCGATATTGCCCGGATTTATCCTTAGTTTATCAGCGCCTGCCGTCGCAGCAGCCACAGCTAACCTATAGTCAAAATGAATATCCGCCACCAAGGGAAGGGCAGACCCCCTCTTAATTTCGCAAAAAGCCTTAGCTGACTCCATATCAGGGACAGCGCACCTTACTATGTCACAGCCTACGTCTTTTAGTCTTGATATCTGAGATAGGGTTGCCTCTACATCTCCGGTATCAGTCTTCGTCATTGACTGAACTGAGATACGAGCGTCCCCTCCTATGGCTACATCTCCCACCTTAACCTGTCTGGTTTTCCGCCTTGCAACCTGCAGCAAGCATAACCCCTCCCTGGAACTCAGCCTCCGAGCGCGCCTAGCCTGGCAATATCTGAAAATGTGGCAAATACTATTAAGAGTCCGAGGATAGCCATACCAATCATGCGAGCAAACGCCTCCTGCTCGACGCTCAGAGGCTTCCTGCGTATAGCCTCGATCAACAGGAGCACAATCCACCCTCCGTCAAGGACAGGTATCGGTAAAAGGTTTAGGAGTCCAAGATTCACATTGAGCAGCGCTGCAAGATAGAGAACATTGATAAAACCCAGCTTCGCAGTCTGTCCCACTGCCTGAGCTATTCCTATGGGGCCTGCTACATCAGGCTTTACCTTCCCTGTGACCATTCTCCCGATGGTAAGAAGGAGATTCTTTGACAGGCTCTTGGTGAAGCTTGCGCCTCGACTTACGCATTCAAAGAAACCTCGACGCGTCCATGTCTCTGAAAGCATTACCCCTATGACACCGCCGCGTGTACCAGGATCTATCTCAGGAGTCACTACCCGCTCAATTCTGACGCCGTCCCGTTCAATTGTAAAGGTCAATTGGCGCCCGGGATTCTGCCAAATCCTGTCCTTCACATCAGCAATCGTGTCAGTGCGGGTGTCGTCGATGGAAATAATTCTGTCACCTGCCATTATGCCTCCGCGCCACGCAGGCGTGTCAGGGTATACCTGTTCAATCACGGCTGAAGGCACACCCACTTGCACAAAGACTATGGCGAACAAAATGAATGCCACAATGAAATTCATGAAAGGGCCTGCAAGAATAGTGAGAATCCTGAGGATAACAGGCTTTGACCGAAAACTTCTGGGGTCTTCATCATCAACGTCATCAGCAGGATCAGCAGGTTCATCCAGCCCTGCAAATTTCACAAAGGCTCCAAGGGGAAGGATTCTTATGGAGTACACAGTCTCTCCAGGCGCAAATTGCCGAATACTAGGGCCGAAACCCAGACTGAATTCGTACACCCGAACCCCGCAAGCTTTGCCCACAATGAAATGCCCAAATTCGTGGGACAAGGCGAATGTGAGAAATACGAAGACAAAAGCGACAAGTATCATAAGTGCCGAACCAAGCACAGAATCATCTCCCTATCCTTCCAGCTTGCTTGCGAACGTATTCTCTGGCCCAGAGGTCAGCAGTGAGCACTTGGTCCAAGGAGGATCCGTCCAGAGTTTCGTGGCTTAGCATAGCCTCTTCCACAAGCCTGGCAATATCACAAAACCCAATCTGTCCTGACATGAATAAGCCTACTGCTTCTTCATTAGCTGAGTTCAAAACACAGGGAAGAGTGCCTCCCGCCCGTAGCGCCTCATAACCGAGACGAAGAGCCGAAAACCTCTGTAAATCAGGCTCCTCGAACGTGAGGGTTCCTACCTCTGTAAGGTCAATCTTATCACAAAATCCCCGAGCCCGATTGGGAAAGCAGAGAGCGTATTGAATCGCAAGTCTCATATCTTGTGAGCCGAGCTGAGCTAAGATCGACCCGTCAATAAACTCTACCATGGAGTGAACAATGCTTTGCCTATGGATCACTGCATGAATCTTATGAGAATCCATCCCAAAGAGCCACCTTGCTTCTATGAGTTCAAGAGCCTTATTCATGAGCGTCGCAGAGTCTATTGTAACCTTTGCGCCCATAGACCACGTAGGATGACGAAGAGCCTCCTCTACCGTGACAGCCTCCATTTCTTCTTTGGATAAGTCGACAAAAGGACCGCCTGAAGCAGTGAGAATCAATCTTCTCACACTCGTCATATCGTGCCCTCTAAGACATTGGAATATCGCAGAGTGTTCACTGTCTACAGGCAGGATTTCCATCCCATACCGAGACGCCTTATCCATTACTATTTGTCCCGCTGCAACCAACGCTTCCTTAGTAGCAAGGGCGATGGTCTTTCCACTCTCAATAGCTCGAATCGTCGGCATAAGGCCGTCTATTCCAACGATGGCACAGACAGCAAGGTCTGCTGTGGTACAGGATGCGACGGTAGAAGCTGCATCCTCCCCTGACACAATCTCCACATCAAGATCTCTGACTCTGTCTCTAAACAGTCCGGCAGCACCGGGATGAGCTATTCCCACAATCTGAGGACGCCAAGTTCTTACCTGCTTCTCCAGGACATCTATGTTCCTGCCTGCTGCAAGCCCTACTATCTTAATATCACTTCGGTGCCACTTGGCCACCTCAAGAGTCTGCGTTCCAATAGACCCTGTAGAGCCTAACACTACAATAGACCGGGCCACTAAGTTCCCTCCTAAATATGGGCTCATTAATTTTCGCTCGTTTTCCGAGGTCCCGGGTTGCCCCCGAACGGTATGCTTTCTGGAACCGATGCTGGAACCGATGATTGCTTATGGCGATCTACTTAGTCCCTGGGCCATGAAGGCAATATTTCTACTGCAACCATGACTTTCAAGATAACTGCAAAAAGCGGACCGATGAACATTCCAATAGCGCCAAGCAATCTATACCCAAGGTACATAGATACAAGCACCACAAGAGGATGAATTCCCAAATTACTCCCAAGAACTCTTGGCTCAATGCCTTTACGGACAAAAAATTGAATCGCCATGAGAACCGCAATTACTATGGCTTGGTAGAACTGTCCTACTACAAGATGAAAGATAATCATGGGCACATACAGCAGTCCGGGTCCAACTAACGGAATAAGGTCTAAGATACCTGCAATGATACCAAGAATCCAAGCATATCTGATTTTTGCAACTGTAAAACCTACTATGCTTACAGCAACTGTTACGCTAATCAGAATGAGATAAGCCCTAATGAATCCCAAGCATGCTGAGATTAGCCCTGCCTTTGCCCGCTCAGCCCTGCCCCGCCATTTTGCGGGCGCAAGATTTGCCAGGAACTCTGAGATCTCTTTCTTGTCACGGCTGATGAAAAATGCGGCGAAGAAGCTGACAATCACATTAATACTATATCGTGGGAAACTCATGACAACGCCGGTGACACCCAGAAGAAACCCCTCAAGACCTGCATATAGTCGGGATTGGGTTCTCCTCACCGCCTCAATTACAGAATCAGGTAGGTCTTCAGCTACGTTTTTCATCTGCGAAATAATTTTACCCAGGATTTCTTCAAAGTTCATATTATAAATGGGCAAAGCGCGGTAGAGGTCTTGCGCTTCAGAGACTATCCGGACAATTGCCAAGGCAATAATAACTGACAGCAAAACGAATACAAGCACGAGACAAATAAATGTACATATCCCCCTCTTTAAACGATAGCGCCTTGAGAGTAGTTCCACAATGGGCTCAATAATAGCTGCCAGGATAAGAGCAGCGATAAATGGGGCAAAAAGAGACAATACATACCTGGCCACTAGGTAGCATACAACAAAAACAGCGCTCCATATAAGAACATATTGCCAATCCCGAGATATTTTTTCCACGGCCTCTACCTCAAATGACGCAAAAGCGTAACTTAATCAGGAAAGAAACAACTTTACATAATAGTACACTACAGGAATAGCCAGAAGCAAGCTGTCAAGTCTGTCTAAAACTCCACCATGGCCAGGCATGAAGTTTCCTGAGTCCTTAACCTCTGCGCTTCGCTTAAATGTCGATTCTGCCAAATCGCCCATTTGTCCGGAAATTGACGTTATCACAGCGAGGGTAATACTATGACTCACACCAAGATGAGGCCACCACATTAAGGAAGCGCCAAGCCACCTCAAAATAATGCCTGTTACGACACCACAAGCCAGACCTATGACCGCTCCTTCCCAAGTCTTATTCGGGCTTACCCTAGGCGCCAGCTTACGCTTGCCAAAGGCTCTTCCGCCATAATACGCGCCTGTATCAGTAGCCCACACAGTAAGAATAGCTAATAAGAGGTACCCAAACCCGGCCTGCTCTCCGCCGGTATAACGCAGCATGAGAGCGGCTGCCATGGGCAGACCTACATAAACCGATCCAAAAAGTGTTATTGCAGAATTGGCAATTGAGTTCCGGCCTCCGAAAACCAGTGTCTGACATGTCAAACTCATTAGGACAATGGCAGTCACAACAAGACCTACGGTCTGCTGTAAACCCAAATAGCCGAAAACTACAAAGGCAATTACACCGAGCACTCCCACCGGCTCCAAAGGACCATAACCCGAGAATTGAGCCAATTTGTAGAACTCTCTGACAGCCAATATCCCGAACATAAGCAAGGTCACAGCTAAATAGGCTCTGCCCAAAACTATGACTAAGAGTGCAAGGGGTATGGCAACAAGCGCACTTGCGACTCTCTGGTTCAAGTCAGAACCCTCCTCTCGCCAGGGAGATCAAGAGAACTTCCGGAGACTGCCGAATCTTCGATCTCTCTTCTGATACTCCGATATTGCCAAAAGCAGATCCCGTCCGGAAAAATCCGGCCAAAGCACTGGGGTAACTACCAGTTCGGCATAGGCTGACTGCCAGATGAGGAAGTTAGATATCCTCATCTCTCCCCCGGTGCGGATTACAAGGTCAGGATCAGGAACACCTGCAGTATCCAGGTGAGAGCTCACATGCTCCTCACGAATATCCTCGGGTTTGATCTCACCTAGAAGTGCCTTCTTGGCAAGTTCTTCGGCAGCTCTTCTTATTTCGTCACGGCCGCCGTAGTCTATGGCAAGATTCACAAGGATTCTAGCGTTTGTTCGAGTTCTCTCTTCAACTCTGATTATCGCACGAAGCACATGCTGTGGCAATCTGTCCCTACGCCCGATGACTCTGATCTTCGCCCCATAATCAACCAAGTCCTGTAATCTTCTCTCGAACATTTCCACAAGAAGGTTCATGAGACCCTCAACTTCGTCTCTGGGTCTTCTCCAGTTCTCAGTGGAAAATACGTAGAGTGTCATATGCTTTATTCCGATATCCTGGGCGAATTTGACGATCTCTTCTGCTTTCCTACCGCCTTCCGAATGGCCTGACAGCCGCGGAAGGCCTTGCCTTCGGGCCCATCTTCCGTTGCCATCCATGATTATGGCAATATGCAGAGGGAGTTTAGCCTGGAGGACTTGCGTCTTCAGAAAGTCAATGTCCTTCTCATCATCACCAAGACGTCCTGCGGCGCCTGGAAATAAGCGAAAAAGGGCCTTCCTAAGCACTTCTCCGTCATCAACCTCCATTCACTTACTTAATATGCTACACAAATATGACCTATATAAAATCTTTAGGGGAGGTTAACCTCCCCTTGAAAATCAGGATTATGCGAATTATTCTTCCTCTATGATTGCGTCCTCCGGACACTCTTCCGCACACATACCACAATCAGTGCAGATGTCAGGGTCTATCACATACTTGTCGTCTCCTTCACTGATTGCTTCAAAGGGACATACATCTGCGCATGTACCGCACTTCGTGCAATCATCAGTGATAAAATGTGGCAACCCGGCCACCCCCTCTCAGAATTCCATAATTTCAGCTTCTTTAGTTTCCAGCAAACCGTCAACCTCAGCAATAAATGCATCAGTCAACTTTTGAATATCGTCCTGGCCGCGCCTTAGGTCATCCTCGGTTATTTCCTTGTTTTTCTCTTGTTCGCGCAGGATATCTATGGCTTCGCGCCTGATATTCCTTACACGAATGCGCATCTCCTCAGCGACCTTTCTGGCTACCTTCACCAACTCACGACGCCTTTCTTCGGTAAGTGTAGGAATGGGTATTCTAATAACCGAGCCGTCGCTCATAGGTGTTAAAGCCAAGTCTGACTTGAGAATAGCTCGTTCGATATCAGACACAAGCTTACGATCCCACGGTTGAATTACGAGAAGACGAGGTTCGGGCACAGAAACACTGGCTACTTGATTTATTGGGTAAACATCACCGTAAGCCTCTACATTAACCCTGTCCAGCAAGGCAGGATTAGCCCTGCCTGTCCTGATTGACGCAAACTCCTTCCGGGTTGCCTCCACAACATCCTTCATTTTTTCTTCAGTCTTGCGATAATCGTCGTCCGGCATATTACTCCCCCCTGATTTCGGTGCCGATATCTTCTCCGAGAACGGCCCTTTTGACGTTGCCTGACCTCATCAGGTTAAAAACGACGATAGGAATTCCGTTATCCATGCACAAGGAAGCTGCGGTTGAATCCATTACTCCGAGACCTTTTTCTATCACTTCAAGGTATGTCAGGCGCTTGAATTGCTTGGCATTGGGATCAGAGAGGGGATCCCTGTCGTATACTCCGTCTACCCTCTTTGCCATTAATAACACTTCAGCCTCAATTTCAGCGGCGCGGAGAGCAGCAGCAGTGTCAGTAGAAAAATACGGGTTACCTGTCCCGCCTGCAAATATTACTACTCTTCCCTTTTCCAAATGGCGAATAGCCCTTCTCCGAATATAGGGCTCCGCAACCTCCCGCATCTCTATAGCTGTCTGCACCCTTGTATCAACTCCGAGTTTCTCCAGGCAATCCTGGAGAGACAAGGCGTTGATTATTGTTGCAAGCATCCCCATATAATCTGCGGTGGCTCTATCCATACCCGCTGCCTGAGCCTGAATACCGCGCCAGATATTCCCTCCGCCTACAACGACTGCAGTATCAATACCTAGTCTGTGGACATCAAGGATTTCTTCTGAAATTACGCGCACGATATCCAGATCTATTCCATAACCTCTTGCCCCGGCCAGCGCTTCACCTGATAGTTTCAATACAATCCTCTTGTATCTGGGATTGCCCTGGGATTCTTTCACCCTCCGCCATTCCCTTCTCCCAAATGTCAGTAGTTAATTAATCTCGCATTCCTGCTTCTTGGGCTTATCTACGGCTTCCCCGATTTCAAATCTGGCAAACCGGCTAATCTCCATCTTCTCGCCTGTCCTGGCCGAGACTTCCATAAGGAGATCTTGCACCGTTCTCTCAGGATCACGAATGTAAGGTTGCTCCAAGAGACACACTTCGCTGTAGAACTTCTTAATTCGTCCTTCCACGATCTTCTCTGCAATCTTCTCAGGTTTACCTTCATTCAGTGCCTGAGCCTTTAGGATTTCCTTCTCCTTCTCCAGAACTGACTCGGGAACATCCTCTCGTGACACGAAAAGAGGCCTGGAGGCTGCAATCTGAAGAGCAATTTCTTTGGCAAGGCTTTGGAAATCATCTGTACGCGCCACAAAGTCGGTCTCACAGTTGACTTCGACAAGGACCCCAATCTTACTTCCATGGTGGATATAAGATTCGATTATCCCTTCCGCAGCTACCCTGCTGGCTCTCCTCACCATTTTTGCCAGGCCTTTCTCACGGAGATAGGCCACGGCCTTTTCCATGTCGCCACCGGTCTCAGCAAGAGCATTCTTGCAATCCATCATACCGGCACCGGTTCTTTCCCGTAGTTCCTTAACATGTTCGGCTGTAATTGCCACAAGTCCTACCTCCTTACATAGACTACTTACCCGTTACCACTGTCATCATTCGCGCTACCGTTATCCAACTCAATCCCTCTCAACAATTTCCACGACATCGTTATCAAGAGGCATTTCCACAACGTCAGTTACGCTGTCTTGTATCTCGTCGGCAATTTCATCCTCTCTGATTTCTCCGACCGGAGATTGAGCCATATCGCCTTCGAGAGATGCTGCATCCATTCCCTCGAGACCTTCGATAACAGCATCTGCAATCCTACCGCATATTAGCTTGATAGCACGGATAGCATCATCGTTACCGGGAATGACGTAGTCTATTTCGTCCGGATCGCAATTTGTGTCTACTATAGAGATTATTGGTATATTGAGCTTTCTCCCTTCTTGCACTGCTATTCGCTCCTTACGCGGATCAACTATGAAAACTGCATCAGGTAACTTCTCCATATCACGTACGCCGCCTAAGAACTTCTCCAGCTTCTGTTTCTCCTTTATGAGTTGAAGGACTTCCTTCTTCGGCAGCACGGTAAAGGAACCGTCGGTTTCCATTTGCTCAATTTCTTGGAGGCGCCGGACACGTTTTCTTATCGTCCGGAAGTTGGTGAGCATTCCACCCAACCACCGCACGTTGACGTAGAACATACCACAACGCTCAGCTTCTTCTCTGATCGTGCTTTGGGCCTGTTTCTTTGTGCCGACGAACAGAATAGTGCCTCCATCCGCCACTACATCCTTTACGAATGAATATGCGTCCTCCATCATTTTCACGGTTCTCTGCAGATCAATAATGTATATCCCGTTGCGCTCGGTGAAGATATACGGCTTCATCTTAGGATTCCAACGCCTGGTTTGATGCCCGAAATGGACGCCTGCTTCAAGTAGTTGCTTCATCGTGACTACTGCCATAATCTCACCTCCTCCCTGTTCGGTTTTTCCTCCGCTTCTCTCATTCCTAGGCATAACCCGTATCAAGGGCACCGATACCAAGGTCAAGAAGCGTGCGTGATAACGCCAATGCGTAGTATACCACACTATAATAGCCATATCAACGAACTCGCGTGAACTCATGTGAAGAACTTATCAGTCTCTCAGTGTATAACTTGCTCATCCTGTGCCGAATGGGAATAGTTGAGCATCGCCGGGGAATACCTAAATTGAGCAATTCTTAAGCTACTCACGGGTAGCAAGAGCGGAGGCCTCTAGGTGCAACTAATTGGCATGTTTTTGCAGAAGCTCATCTCACTTCTGTCATTTAATCCTCCGGAAGACGAAACCCGGTCTGACGCCTGTGCCGGAAGAGAACCTAATGTCCAAGAACAGAAGATGCAAAAACCTCCACAGGATACAAGGTCCGGACGCCGGCGTATTAGAGCGAGACGCAAATCAGCGGTCAGTCAAAATCGTGTCCTACCGAGAAGAATTGAAGGCATCAATCTCGGGTCAAAACAAGATTCTTCCGGTGAGATCTCTCCGCCCGATGATTCGCCTTCAACCGGCAAGACAGATGGTTGCGAAATGAAACCCCTTACCAAAGGTCTCGATGCAAACCTCAACGCCTTGAAGAAAATCCTTCACCACGGCACTAATGCAGATGTAGTAATAAGAGAGTTTGACATACCGACTATTCCTGAAACAAGAGCGTCAATCATATTCGTAGACAGCTTGGCTTCGAGAGACACAATTGACTTCGCTATCCTCCAACCCTTGATGCTCATTGCCAACCTGAATGACGGGAAAACAGACGATCGCCTGGAAATGGTCAAGCGAAGACTGCTTCCTGGCAATCAGGTAACAGAAGTGGATAACCTCCGTGCAGTAACAGAAGATGTTCTTTCAGGCGCCACGTGCCTGCTCATTGAGGAAAGCGATATTGCTCTCTCCATAGAGACCAGGTCATGGGAACATAGGAGTATAGACAAGCCTTCAGCTGAAATGGTAGTCCGAGGTCCTCAAGAAGCCTTCAATGAGACCCTGAAGAGCAACCTTGCGCTCATTAGAAGGAGAATGCGCACACCTAATCTTATCAGTGAAATGCTGAAAGTAGGCACGCTGTCAAGAGTGGATTGCGCTGTCCTGTATATAGAGGGTCTGACCAATCCTGAGCTGGTAGATGAAGTCAAAAGAAGAATATTGGAGACTAAGGCAGATCATATACAGGACACAGGAATCCTTGAGCAGTTCATAGAGGAGAAACCTTATGTCTTAGCGCCGCAAACCATTTCTACGGAACGGCCGGATAGAATGGCAGCATTTCTCGCAGAAGGGTACGTTGGGATTATGCTTGACGGCAGCCCGTTTGGACTCGTGCTCCCGGCTACTTTCTGGTCACTCCTGCAGTCCGCGGAAGACTATTTTCTTAGGTGGCCCTTTGGTGCATTTCTTAGGGCAATCAGAACTTTGGCCCTCATATTAGCCATATTCTTGCCTGCAATATATCTTGCGCTGACTAATTTCCATCCGGAAATGATTCCAACAGATCTCCTCTTAGCCATAGCCGCCAGCCGCGAAAAAGTGCCTTTCCCTACCGCTGTTGAAGTGCTGATAATGGAGATTTCCATTGAACTAATACGTGAAGCCGGAGTTAGAATCCCCGGTGTAATCGGGCCTACCCTCGGAATAGTAGGCGCGCTGATTCTGGGACAGGCAGCTGTCGCAGCTTCAATAGTCAGTCCTATACTCGTAGTCATAGTGGCTATTACAGCTTTGGGGGCATTTGCCGTCCCAAATTTCAACATGGCCTTTGCAATTCGCCTCTATCGATTCGTGTACGTATTGCTTGCTGCAGCTCTGGGCTTCTACGGTGTTGCCATCGGCGTGTTCATACAGCTTACGACATATGTGAACCTCAAATCCTTTGGCGTGCCATATATGTCTCCCGTCGCTCCGTATACGCGCTCCAGCGGGGACGCGCTCTTTCGATATCCTGTATGGAAATCAGAGATTCGCCCTTCTTTCCTCAAGCCTCAACAAGAGGAGAGACAACCCCCAATATCACGCGGATGGATTGAAGACGAGGGCAGTGGCAAATCAGAACCCGGAGGAGCGAAAGGGAAAAACCATGGCAAACGAAAGTAACCAAAAGATAGGAACCAGGGAAGCCATAGCAGCCACCGTCTATTTTTTGTCCACAAAACTCCTGATATCTTTTCCGCAGCATATGGCTGAAATGGGCCAAACTGCAGCCTGGGTTGTTCCCATCATAAGCTTTATCACAGCGACCCTGGGCTTTCTCATTATAATAGCTCTATTAAAGTGTTACCCGGGGGGAAACCTAATTCAAGCAAGTGAGGAAGCCGCCGGCCCTGTAATCGGCATCATTGCTTCACTGGGATATTTCGCTTTCTTCTTCGCCACGACAGTGATTCTAATCCGGGAATTCTCCGAGACAGTAAGCACTGCTTTGCTTCCGCGCACCCCGCTCTCAGTGATTATGGCAGTCTTTATCATTGCAACCCTGGTTGCCGCATATATGGGGCTTGAAGCAATAACAAGGGCTGCATTGGTCGGCATGCCCCTTATTATTGGCACACTCATTCTGCTTAATGTCTTGTTACTGCCTCAAAGTGACTTTGATACCATATTCCCGCTGTTCGGACCGGGCCTCGGGAAGTTGCTCTACAACGGGGTGATTCACTCGGGAATTGCAGGTGAGGTCCTGTTTCTCAGCATCATTGTAGGACAACTCGACGAAGAACATAAAGTGCAGAAGATGGGCCTTGCAAGTCTTCTTGTGGCAGCTTCTTTCATGGTTGTGTCAACACTGAACTATTCCGCAGTATTCCCGTATCCCTTAAGCTTGCATATTGCGTACCCGGGATACGAGGCATCAACCTTGATATACATGGGACGATTCCTTCAACGCATTGAAGTAGCCTTCGTTTTTCTTTGGGTTATCAGCGCATGTATCCACCTGGCGCTTAGTGGATACACAGCAGCTCGAATCATCCAGGACATGCTGAAGCTTCCATCATTCAAGCCTCTTCTGCCGGCTTTCGCAATCCTTGGATTCACTTTCGCCTTAGTGCCTTCTGACGTCCCTGAGGCTACATATGTTGATTTTATGATAGTAAAAACCTATGGCGGGTTAGCGGTATTCGTTATACCTTTGATTTTGCTTCTAATTACCAGGCTTAAGGCAGGCTCCAATATTAACAGGAGGTAAGCAGTCTCTTGCACTATGCAAAAACTATGATAATAGTTGCGCTCATAGTCACATGCGCATTGGTAATCGGAGGCTGTTGGGGCAGAACGGAAGTCGACGATCTGGCGCTGGTCATGGCAATCGGCCTTGATAAGGCTGACGACAACTCTGTGTATGTCACATTTCAAATCGCAGTTCCCAGAGCCGTGGCCAGCGGAGGCGCAGAGGGAGGAGGGCCAAGTGCAGGTGGAGGAGGCGCTGAGGCAAGCCTTATTACTACAATGAGAGGCAGATCCATTCTGGGGCTTGTTGACATGGCAAACACGTACATAGACCGACGCCTGTCTTTTGTGCATGGTAAGCTACTGGTTGTCGGTGAAGATCTTGCCAAGCAAGGCCTGGCGCCTTACGTTTCAGAGCTGGTGCGATTTCATGAAATAAGAAGGACTATGTTTCTCGTCATAGTCAAAGGCACTGCCCGCGAATTTATCAGCGCGAACAAGCCTATTCTCGAGCAAAACCCGGCAAAAAACCTGGAACTGCTTGCCCTCGCCTGCAGAAAGGCAGGGCTTATCCCTGCATCCCAGCTCCATAGGTTCTTGGTGGGAATGCAATCATTAGGTGAGGAACCCCTTACGATCCTTGCCGGAATTAGCAAACACCAATCACCTGAGGAGAAAGGCGAGAAAAAGAAGGACGAGGCGAAAAGTGAAGGCGAATCTCTGCAATTCATACCCATAGAAGAATCAGATATCGGCTATATCGCCGGAAAATCTCCGTCGATAGGCGGGAACCCTGTTGAGTTGCTGGGCGCAGCAGTCTTCAGAGGGGACAAGATGGTAGGGGAGATTACCGGGGAAGAGGTAAGATATGTTCTATATCTCCGCGGGACCTTCAAACAGGGCATTACCGTCGCAGAGGATCCTCTTGATCATGGTAGATTCGTCGCTGCGGATTTACGACTTGCCAGGCCTACACAGCTTCGCGTAGAGAAAGATGGAAATAGGTTTCACATCAATGTCAATATCACATTGGAAGGAGGGCTTGTAGGGAGTCAGGGCAAGGAAGACTATACAGACCCAAAAGTACTTGAGGCGGTTGAAAAGCAACTTGCCAACCAGATAGAGGAGGGCTGCAGGGACATTATTAAAAAAGCTCAAACTGAGTTTTCGTCTGATATTTTTGCGTTCGGAAACAAAGCCAGACACCTGGTGGCAACATGGCAAGATTGGATGGATCTGGACTGGCCGGAGGAATTTCCCAGTGCCGCTGCCAAA
>CZCA01000143.1_pt1 | contig 29594 bp, 24 predicted proteins | sample 591981 | NCBI WGS metagenome assembly CZCA01 (sample SAMEA3556810, study PRJEB10932) | anaerobic digester metagenome | reverse complement strand
TACTTGACGATCTTGGTGATGACCCCGGCGCCGACGGTGCGACCACCTTCGCGGATGGCGAAGCGGCTGCCGGCTTCCAGGGCGACCGGCGAGATCAGCTTGACGCCCATCTTGATGTTGTCGCCAGGCATGACCATTTCCACGCCAGCTGGCAGTTCGATCTCACCCGTGATGTCCATCGTGCGGATGTAGAACTGTGGGCGGTAGCCCTTGAAGAAGGGGGTGTGGCGTCCGCCCTCTTCCTTTTTCAGCACGTAGACTTCTGCATCGAACTCGGTGTGCGGCGTGATGCTGCCGGGCTTGGCCAGCACCTGCCCGCGCTCTACTTCTTCGCGCTGGATGCCGCGCAGCAGGCAGCCGACGTTGTCGCCAGCGATCCCCTGGTCAAGCAGCTTGCGGAACATCTCCACGCCGGTCACCACCGTCTTGCGCGTGGGCGCCAGCCCCACGATCTCGACTTCTTCCATCGGCTTGATCGTGCCGCGCTCGATGCGTCCGGTCACCACGGTGCCGCGCCCCTTGATGCTGAACACATCTTCGATCGGCATCAGGAAGGGCTTGTCGGTCTCGCGCACCGGCGTCGGGATGTACTCGTCCACCGCCCGCATCAACTCCCAGATGCACGCATATTCGGGTGCATTGGGGTCTGTGCTGGTGGATTCCAGCACCTTCAGCGCACTGCCGCGAATGAAGGGGATGTCGTCGCCAGGGAACTTGTAGCTGCTCAGCAACTCGCGCATCTCCATCTCCACGAGCTCCAGCAACTCTTCGTCGTCCATCATGTCCACCTTGTTCAGGAAGACCACCATCGCCGGCACTTCCACCTGGCGCGCCAACAGGATGTGCTCACGCGTCTGCGGCATCGGGCCATCCGGCGCCGCCACCACCAGAATCGCACCATCCATCTGCGCCGCACCTGTGATCATGTTCTTGATGTAGTCCGCATGACCAGGGCAGTCCACGTGCGCATAGTGCCGCGTCTCCGTCTGGTACTCCACGTGCGCAATCGCAATCGTGATGCCACGCGCCTTCTCTTCCGGCGCATTGTCGATCGAGTCAAACGCACGGTAGTCCGCCCATCCCTTCAGCGACAACACCTTCGTGATTGCCGCCGTCAAGCTCGTCTTCCCGTGATCGATGTGACCAATCGTGCCCACATTCACGTGGGGCTTCGTCCGCTGGAATACTGCCTTGGACATGAACGTATCCTCCTACACTGGATGAATCAGCGTTTCTACCAAACCGCGCAACTACTTGTTTTACTGGCTATGGCACAATTGCACCGCCGAGAACGCCTACGGCGGTGCAAGGCAAAACAGTCTATGTGACGGCTGGCAACGCCAATCGTCACAAGCTAAACAGTATACCTGGGTCGCTGAGGAGTGACAAATTGGCGGCTTGACAAAACGTATATAGTTATAGCTGCTTGATGATCAAGGGTCAGCAAAAACTCTCCCATTGCACAAACCAAAGCACCAAAGCATATTGGTTGACTTTTGTGGCTACTGATAGATAGCACAATCAAACATCGTACATCCGATATCTTCCCGGAAGCTCTGAGCTTCCGGGAAGATGAGCAAAGTCTATTTGTGTTGTCTATGAGGTATGCCTTGTCTCCAGAAACATACGTTTAGGCGTATGCTTGGATGTACATTTCCCACCGGTCCCGCCGGCAATTGGCTAAAGGGTTGCTCATGTCTTCCTACATCCCGCCTGTAACTGACTTTCGCAAAGAAACAGAGGCCGCCTTGAGCGAGTTGCAGGAAACACCTGCCATTTTGACGCAGCGCAGCCCTCCAGTCCCTCCAGTCGCAGTGCTGGTGGATTACTCCAGCTACAACGCGCAATTGAAGCGTATCGAAGGGCTTGAACTGCTGCTCGATGATTATGCCTTGAATCAGGCAATCGACAACCGCAACAGAATTCGTAACAGTTGACGAACTTTTCGCCGACGTTATTCCAGAGGGAAATGGGAGCTTGATTGCACCTGATTGACTGAGACGAACAACTAAATGCCCAGGCTGCTATCCTCAATCCTGAAAACCGCCTAATGATAATTGAATTGGAGGTGCATTTCGGCAGAACTTCAAGCGCCAAATCAGTGGTTACTGTGGGCGAGTACCGGATTGTGCGCCCGGCTGACGATGAAGCGAGGTCGCTACGATGTACAAGATAGTGGAGAGAAAAGATTATACTGATCGGGAGTGATCTCAAGCACGGCGAAAAGTTTCAGGTAGTCTAATTCGCCAGACCACTGCACAAAGGCCCTCGGAGCATCGAGGGCCTTTGTGTTGCAATAGGGATCAAGCGATGCCTTTCAAGACTTTTTCGGCAATGCTTTGGCTGACGGGCATGTACTTCTCGAATTGCATACTGAAGCTGCCGCGTCCGCTGGTCATCGAGCGTAGATCGGTGGCGTAGCCGAACATTTCGGCCAGGGGCACCAGCGCCCGCACAATCTGTACGTTGCCACTGCGCGACTCCATGCCCTCGACCTGACCGCGTCGCGAGGAGAAATCGCCGACGACGTCGCCGACATACTCATCGGGCACGGTAGTCTCAACCCGCATCATGGGTTCGAGCAAGATCGGCCCAGCCTTTTGTGCGCCATCCTTGAAAGCCATGCTGCCAGCGATCTTGAAGGCCATTTCGCTGGAGTCTACCTCGTGGTAGCTGCCATCAATCAGCGCCACCTTGACATCGACAACCGGATAGCCGGCAAGCACGCCGCTTTCCATCGCCTCGATGACGCCCTTCTGCACCGGTGCAATGTATTCGCGCGGTACGACGCCGCCCACAATTTTGTCTTCGAAGACGAAGCCAGCGCCCGGCGCGTTCGGCTCCATCTGCAGCCAGACGTGACCATACTGACCACGTCCGCCGGATTGACGCACGAAGCGCCCTTCGACTTTGACCGGGCGCGTGATCGTTTCGCGGTAGGCAACCTGTGGGCGTCCAACGTTGCACTGGACGCGGAACTCGCGTTTCAAGCGGTCGACAATGATGTCGAGGTGCAATTCGCCCATGCCAGAGATGACAGTCTGTCCTGTCTGTTCGTCGTATTGCACGCGGAAGGTCGGGTCTTCTTCCGCCAGCTTGATTAGCGCATCGGTCAGCTTGTCCTGGTCGCCTTTGGATTTCGGTTCCACGGCCACCTTGATGACCGGGTCTGGGAACTCAATGGTCTCCAGCATGATCGGCGCTTTGGGGTCGGCGAGGGTCTCACCGGTGTAGGATTCCTTCGGGCCAACGATGGCGGCAATGTCGCCCGCACCGACTTCTTTGATATCCTCGCGCTTGTCGGCGTGCATGCGCACCAGGCGTCCGATGCGTTCACGCTTACCGCGATTGGTATTGTAGACCGTCTCGCCCGAACGCAACACGCCAGAGTAGACGCGCACGTAGGCCAGTCGCCCTACGAAGGGATCGGTCACGATCTTGAAGACCAGACCAGCGAAGGGTTCACTGTCATCGGAATGGCGAACCTCTTCGGCGCCAGTGTCCGGGTTGATGCCTTGCACAGGCGGCACATCTTTGGGGCTGGGCAGATACCGCACGATGGCGTCGAGCAGGAGTTGCACGCCTTTGTTGCGCAGCGCCGTGCCACACAAGATTGGTACAATGGCGCTCTGGCAGACTGCCTTGCGCAGCGCAGCGTAGAGTTCTTCATTGCTGATCTCTTCGCCATCGAGGAATTTCATCGTCAGCTCATCGTCGGTCTCGGCGATGCGTTCGACCATGTGCTCACGGGCTGCCGCCGCTGCTTCGGCGTACTCGGCCGGAATGTCGGTGATAGTTGGCGATGCACCCAGCTCATCGGTGAAAAGAAACGCCTTCATCGTAAAGAGATCGATGACGCCCTTGAAGCTATCCTCGACGCCGAGTGGGAGCTGGATTGGTAGTGGATTGGCGCCCAGGCGGTCGACGATCATCTCGATTGTGCGCTCGAAGCTGGCGCCGACGCGGTCCATTTTGTTGACAAAACAGATGCGCGGCACATGGTAGCGATCCGCTTGCCGCCAGACCGTCTCCGACTGCGGCTCCACGCCAGCCACGGCGTCGAAGACGACTACGCCGCCGTCGAGCACACGCAGGCTGCGTTGCACCTCGGCCGTGAAGTCGATATGCCCCGGCGTGTCGATAATGTTGATTTGGCATTCCTCACCTGTGACGCGATCTGTCCAGGATGTGGTGATCGCCGCCGCCGTGATGGTGATGCCGCGCTCGCGTTCCTGCACCATCCAGTCCGTCACGGCGGTGCCTTCGTGCACTTCTCCCATACGGTGAATGCGGCCAGAATAGAACAGAATGCGTTCTGTCGTGGTCGTTTTGCCTGCATCGATGTGCGCAATGATGCCGATATTACGCATGCGCTCGATTGGATATTCGTTTGCCATACCTATTTCCCTCACCGTCCAATATTTTCACACAAAAGAATGCGGCGCCTGAACCAGCAAGCCGCCATTGCCACCAACACTTGTGTCACAACACAAACCGACTATGACAGGTGGGAAGCAGTCAGCTTACAGGCGGGCGCCGCATCGCAACAGGTCAACCCTGAATTGTGCGGACAACACCCACTCGCCAGCTGGCAGAGCCTGATCCGGCGCGTATTGCCAGATAATCGCCAGCCACGAGATACTACACGGATTACTTAATAGCGGAAGTGTGCAAAAGCCTGGTTTGCTTCCGCCATCTTGTGTGTGTCTTCACGTTTCTTGATGGTGGCGCCTTCGTTGCGCGCTGCATCCATCAACTCGCCAGCCAGCCGCGCCGCCATGTCACGGCCGCTGCGCTTGCGCGAATTCGCAATTAGCCATCGCATTGCCAACGCCTGGCGGCGCGCCGCCCCGATCTCCATCGGAATCTGGTAGGTGGCGCCACCCACGCGGCGCGGCTTGACTTCGACGAGCGGCGTGGCGTTCTTCAGCGCTTCTTCGAAGACCTCAATACCGGGACGCTTTGTGCGCTCTTCGATGATTGCAAACGCGTTATAGACGATGCTGGTCGCCAGGCTCTTTTTACCGCGTTCCATCACGTTGTTGACAAACTTGGCGATCACTTCGCTATGGTAGCGAGGATCGGGTGTGACTTTGCGGAGTTCAGCACGATTTCTTCGCATGATTTCCCTCGTTGCCTATTTCTTGGGCCGCTTTGTACCGTATTTGCTGCGCCCACGCTTGCGCTTATCGACGCCCTGGCTGTCCAGAGCACCACGCACAATATGATAGCGCACGCCGGGCAAGTCTTTGACACGCCCACCACGCACCAATACCACACTGTGCTCTTGCAGGTTGTGGCCTTCACCCGGAATATAGGCGGTCACTTCCAAACCGTTTGACAGGCGCACGCGGGCAACTTTGCGCAACGCCGAGTTTGGTTTCTTGGGCGTCGTTGTACGCACCACAGTGCACACGCCACGCTTCTGAGGGTTGCCCAGCTTCATCCGGCGCGTACGTCCGGTCAGCGTGTTCTGCGTAAAGCGCAATGCTGGCGCTTTTTCTTTCTTGGCAACGTTTTTGCGGCCCTTGCGGACCAATTGATTGATGGTCGGCAAACGTCCCTCCATTGTTCAAGCGAAGCCCAACCGCTCAGGCATCGCACCGTTCGTAATACACGATTTTGGTTCAAAAGCAGCCTGACCATTGGTCGGCAGCAATTTTTGTTTCACTTTGTGCATCTGTACAACGTGACTGTGCATCTGTGCGAAATGCCGGCAAAGACGTTGTTAGTGCACACAACCTGACTGCGCGGGCTTGGAAGACCCACGAACTGAGAGTGTAACATAAGGTCAAAAAGCCGGTCAAATCGAACTATCGCCAACGCGCAACAATGTTGTTTCCCAACCGTTCCCATTGCATATTATCTGCCTGTGCGGCCCGTTCTAGGGCACGGCTATGCCATCGGTGAGGGAATCGGCGCCATCGTCAGCCTCTCGCCCTCTAACGTCAGGTAGTGCTTGAGCAGATCGGCTGTCAGGCAGGAATGCACGGGCACGATGCCGAGCAATCCGCCGATCTGGGTGTGCGACGTCAGCGCGGCGAATGCTGCCGCGCCTGCGTGGACGATGCCGTGCTCCTGGGAGAGGGAACGCACCCAGGCGTCGGAGAGGGGCGCGCTCCAGCCGTCTTCTTCTAGCAAGACGACGGCGCCAAAGTTGGGGCTGCCATCTGCCCGCCGCAAACTTTCCTTGGATAGATGCACAGCGCCGCCGTAGAGGATCACATCGTTGCGTTCCGGGTGGATTGACACAACTGGACATGCTACGACGGTGGCGACGTCGTCCCATGTGCATGCGCCGATCTCGACCTGCATCCAGTCGTAGAAGACGAAATTTCCCGGTCGCATTTCATTCACACGGCCAAAGTCATCGAGCACACTACACGCCGGCGTATCGCCGATGGAGACTTCCAGCCCCGCAAAACCGTGCTCTGCCAGCCAGTCGCGCGCGTGATTGAGTCGGTTGACTGTGGTTGTGTAGGCATCGGCAATTGCGGTGTGTGTGCGCGCCGCGTAGGTGCCGCCGTCGTGTGTGAGCAAACCCTGGAGCGCCATTCGCTCACAGGCGGCAACGCGTTGCGCCAGCGCGACTAGCGTTGCTCTATCATCCCACGCGACGCCGCTCCGTCGATAGCCGGCGTCGATCTCAATCCAGATTGCCACCGGCGCTGTGAGTTGAGTAGCGAGCAGGTCGACTGCCGCCAGATTTTCCACTAGCAGGTGTAAGCGCAGGCGCGCCGCCAGCGCATTGATAGCGACGATCTCGCGCACATTGACTGGAAACGCGATGGTAATGTCGTCCCAACCATGTTCGGCGAAATAGCACGCCATCGCCACCGACGAGACGGTGATGGCCTGGACGCCGGCAGTGCGGAACCATGCGCCGATGCTGGCGGATTGATGGGTTTTGAAGTGCGGGCGAAAGCGCAGTTGATGGCGCTGCGCCTTGGCCGCCATGCGCGCAATGTTGCGCCGTGCGCGCGTTGCATCAAGCAACAAGGTCGGTCGATCAATCGCGGCGTAGACAGTCGTCATTGTCTCTCCTCGGTTTCTATATGTTGTTTCTGTAGGTTCTGTGTGTAGCTACACAATGCTGAAATGCTGAGTCGTGCGCCCCAAAGTGCGAGTCCTGGACATACAGAAAGCCCGAAATGGGGGGTGAACATTCCGGGCTTTTCTAGTGATTCACGCCGAATCTGCGAAGCACACTTTTCGTCATTGGGGGGCGCTTGACGCTCCCTACAGATTCAGATGAAGCGTATTCGGTTGTAAAATCTTCAGCCGAGCCGGAGATTACATGCCGCCCATGCTGATCGTGATGCTGCCATCGTCGGTCATGACATCTGCGGCAACGCCGAAGCCGGCGAGTGCGCCGTTGATGTACTGGCTGACCAGACCCATGATCGGGCCACTAACCATCATGCCGTTGGCGCCGGCATCGGTCAGGTTCACAGCAACCTTGCCATTTTCGATGCCAATCGTACCAGCAAGATCGATGTTCTTGCCACCCAGTAGTACGCCGTCCTTGAGCGTAATGCGTGCGTGAATTTGATTGCCTGGGGACAGCCACACGACGATGGATTCAACTGGCTGGTTCGGGCCTGTGTTTGCCTTGAGCAATTCGGTGAGGAAGCTGCTCAGTTGCGCCTCGCTCCACGTGACCTTGCCCGCCATCAAGCCGGCCAGACCCGCATTTTGACCTTCCAGTGCAGCGTCGATGCTGATCGGCACTTCGCGATCTGGCGCCGCCACATCACCCATTGCGCAGCCCGCCAGGCTCGACATCAACAGCAGTGCGACCAGCGCTACAACCCAAATCCTCCGGTTAAGCATAGAAACCTCCCCTTGTCGTGGAAATCGTGGAATGTATTTGGACTTTGCACAGCCCTCGTGATGGGAAATCAACAGCATATAGATTATACTGTATTTTTCCAATCAGCAAAAACTGTAATTCAACCACTTATGTCTATGGTAGATTGTTTTTCGCTTTTGTGTGCAGGACTCGCATTATAGCAGGATGGTTTCATCATTGCAAGGACGAAAAAAGTTCTTCCGAACTTGTCCTGCCGTTTTGCTTGCCCATGTGGTTTGCTCCCCATTCTCCCCGCCAGCATACCACAAAATATTGGTCTGACGCTCAACGGATGCCCAACGCCATGCAATCAGGGGGACGCGTCGGCGTCGGTGGTCATGACAGTCGCTCCTAACCCCGTCTCGTAGCCATCCAACACGGCATAGAGGACTTCGTCCAGGAAGTGATCGAGCAGACGTTCGACGCGCACGTCATCGCTGTCCGGTGGTTGGGTTTCGCTGGAGCGCACTGTGTCGATTAACTGGTTGCGGAAGAATTGCACGGCGCGCCCAGTCTCTGCCAGAGTGATCCCGTTGCGGGCAGCCTCTTCGCCATATTGGCGCCCCAACTCTCGTCCCGATTCGAGCAGGCCGGCGCGCTGTTGTGGCTTCATCACAAAGGAAATTGCCAGCGCAAACAAGGTGCGTCCCCGTTCGCGCCGCGCCTGGTCTAGGGTTGTGTCTACAGGCTGCTGCCAACGCTGCACGGGTGCATTGGCGCGCTGCAACTCGGCGCGCACGCGCCCGACAGCTGCCTCCACCAATGCATTGCCATTGGCCGCCGGCAGCGTCTGTGCCCGCTCAGCCAGAAACCGTCGCAAGTCGTCGTAGCTGAAGCGGCGATGCCCTCCAGGTGTGCGGAACACTGGAATTTCACCACGATCCGCCCACCCACGCAAGGTCGTGAAGTGCACACCCAGGAAGTCACTTGCCTCTTTCAGCGTGAGCCACCGACTCTTGACGATTGGTTCGGACGGCGTCTGTACGGTTGAAGTCGCGCCCAGCGCGGATGCACTCATGATGCAAGGATTGTAGGAAGATCGCTGTTTGCTGTCAAGCATGCGTCAACCATCGGGTCTACTTCCCGGTTGGGGCAAGCGTTTGCACCGCAGGTTATCGCCTGCGGCGGCACATGGCAGCCTGTCATGCCGGAGGCGATGACCTGCGATATGCTTGCAGTACACCCACAGTCATCGGGTCTACTTCCTGTCGGGCTTCCTTATAGATAGCACAATCAAACATCGTACATCCGATATCTTCCCGGAAGCTCTGAGCTTCCGGGGAGATGAGCAAAGTCTATTTGTGTTGTCTATTAGTCTACAGCAGCGAGACCGGGTCGATGTCGACGCGCCAGCCGAAGGGAATGTCCACCCCCCGCAACACGACGGCCGGATCGGGGGCGCGCAGCAGTAACTGCCAGCGATAGTAGCCTCGGTAACGCTCAAAGAAGGCGGGCGCCGGCCCTAGCAAGCTGGCGACCTGCCCCTCCAGCCCCATCGTTTCCAGACGCTGTCGTACGACGGCTGCCATGCGTTGCGTTTCCTGCTTGACGCGCTCCAGCCGTTTTTCCCAGTAGACGAGGCGCGCCAATCGGCGCACCGGCGGGTAACCGTGTTCGCGCCGAAAGTCCAGTTCGCGCGCATAGAAGCTATGATAGTCGTGGCGCGCCGCCGCCTGAATCACGTAATGGTCAGGGCGATAACTCTGGATAACGACGCGTCCGCCACGTGCACTGCGTCCGGCGCGTCCGGCCACCTGCGTGAGCAATTGAAAAGTGCGTTCGCTGCTGCGAAAGTCTGGCAAAAATAGCCCGATGTCCGCCGACACTACCCCCACTAGCGTAACCAGCGGCAGGTCTAGTCCTTTGGCGATCATTTGGGTGCCGATCAGAATATCCGCTGCGTGGCTGGCAAACGCCGTCATGATCTGTTCGTGGCTGCCCTTTCGCACGGTCGTATCGGCGTCCCAGCGCAAGACGCGCGCCGTGGGGAGAATTTCCTTGACGGCCTCCTCGACGCGTTCGGTGCCGGCGCCGAAGAAGCGAATGCGCTTGCTCTTGCAGACCGGGCAGGCTTCCGGCACGGGGTAGACGCGGTTGCAGTGGTGGCAGACCAGGCGCGCGGCGTTGCCTGCGGCGTCAGTGTGATAAGTGAGCGGTACGGCGCAACGTTTACACTCTGCCACGTAGCCACAATCACGACACAGGATGAAGGTATTGGCGCCGCGCCGGTTCAGAAAGAGGATCGCCTGCTCGCCAGCCGCCAGCGTCTCGAGCAATTGTGACGACAGGCTGCGACTGAAGATGCTGCGATTGCCCGCGCGCAACTCCTGGCGCATATCCACCACTTCGATCGGTGGCAGTTCGCTGTAAAGCGTTGCGCCATCACTGCGATGCCCCATCACCCGTTGCGTCATTTCCAGCAGAATCATTTCGCCCTGCTGCGCGGCAAGATAGCTCTCCAGGCTAGGGGTCGCCGAGCCAGCGATCAATAGGCAGCCCTGAGTCGCCGCCATGTGTCGCGCCACCGTGCGCGCGTCATAGAAAACGTTAGCGCCACCCCAAACTTCCGCGTCCTGTTTGTAGGTTCCCTCGTGCTCTTCGTCGATGATGATCAGTCCCAGGGCGGGCGTTGGGGCAAAGAGTGCACTGCGCGGTCCGATGATGACATCATAGTGGCCGGCGCGAATGGCGCGCCAGATATCGTAGCGCTCGCCCGTGCTGAGTGCAGAGTGGATCACGGTGACGCGGCCTGGGAAGCGGCCTGCAAAGCGGGCAACAGTTTGCGGGGTCAGCGCGATTTCAGGCACCAGTACGATCGCCTGCTGTTGGCGCTGGATCACCGCAGCGATGGCGCGCAGGTAGATTTCGGTCTTGCCGCTGCCGGTGACGCCGTGAAGTAGAAACGCCGCGCCGCGTTTGTCAAGCCCTTCGGTTACAATGCGCTGCCAGACGGCGGTTTGCTCCGAAGTCAACGGCAGCGGCTCCGTGACAGGATAGACACGCCCTGACAGCGGGTCGCGCAGCACGATCTCCTCGCGCAGGGTGACGATGCCAGCAGCCTGCAATTCGCGCAGGAGGGGGAGGGGCGCTGGCGTCAACGCGTGGAGTTCGTGTCGCCACAGCGGTCGTCCTGCCGCCGCCAGTGTATCGATGATCGGGCGATATTTGTCGACGCCGCGCAAGGTCAGCAACAAGTCCATCGCTGCGGCGTCGTCAAGGCGCAACGTTACCTGTCGCTCTTCAATGCTGACTGCGCCGAGCTTGCGCAAGCTCTGGATGGCGCTGTCGCTGCGCAGGTGACAGACGGCTTGCAGCTCGGCAACGGTGGGCGTGGCTGGGTGATGCGCCAACAACCATTGCAGGACGCCCGCCTGTCCTGATGCTCGCCCCAGGGTTAACAGTTGTTCCCGCGCCGCAGCGGCGGGCAGCGTCAGCTCGATCCGCATCTCGCGGCGGCTGCGCGCAGTGCTCTGACCTGGCGTCCGGCTCAACAATCCTGGCGGCAAGCAGAGCCGGATCGCTTCCACAAAAGGCGCTACGTACCTGTCAGCAATCCAGGCGGCCAGTTCGATCTGCGCGGCGGTCAGCACGGGCTCCGGGCGAGCCAGCCGCAGGATCGGTTTGGTTGGCACCGGCGCGCTGGCAACGCGACGCAATACAACTGCCTGCACTTCTTGAGCGCCAAAGGGCGCCCACACCAGGTGTCCCACTTCGATGATGGATTCCAGTTCGGGTGGCAAATGATAGTGGTAGGTCTGCAGCGCGTCACCGGCGTCGGTGTTGTCATCTGGTGGCGGCGCGTTCTGATCACGGCGAAAGGTGCGCCGAATGGGAACGTTGACGACGACTTCGATGATGTTCATGTACGATGTTCGTGGCGGGTGGCGAAAGCAAACCTTAGCGGGCGCCGTATAGCCATTCCTGACCGAATCCAACCCAGAAAGCGATCAGGGTGGGCAGCGCGTCGAGCCAGACATTGGTTGTGTCCAATGCGAGGAAATAGCTGACCGCCGCCCAAACCAGCGCCAGCAACACGCCATAGAGTGCGCCCAGCAGCGGCAGCGTCAAGCCGCGTAATCCGTACTTCCGGTCAAAGTAGCCGTACTCTTGCGCGGCATGGCGTCGCATGTTGAGCAGAACGCTTAACGCTCCTCCCAAGGCGCCGGCAAAAAAGGCGCCGATCACCATGGGCCCGAATTGCACCCAGAGCGCGTCGCGCCCGGCCCAGAAGATGTCTTCCAGAAATGCAAATAGCTCTTCTTCGAGCAGATAGCGCGCAGCCAGCGCTACGCCCGCCAGCGCCACCCACGCCGTCAGGTAGAGCAGCAGGCGGCGTCGATAGATGGCTGAGTAGGTGTGCGTCTGGCGTGTGCGCTGTACGATCCGTCGCACCTGCTGGAGGTAGTAGTCGACCTCGGCGGTGCGCGACGGGTCGCTCTGAAGAATATTCTGCGCCTTGTTCAACAGGTGACGACTGCGCTCGGCCGCTTCATGACCGACCGGCAGAGTGGCCGAGATTTCGCTGGACAGCGCCATGATTTCCTGCGCGGCGGTGTCCACATCGATTTCCAGCGCCCGCGGCAATAGCGTCGAACGCGGGTTGGTGCGCGTGCCCACTGTCATCGTGCTCGCCAGCGAGGCAGATTGACGCCGTACAGCACTACCAACCTGGGTATGACTGTTGGCAACCAATGGCGTTTCGGGCGCGGCAGGTCGCGGATAGCGATTTTCGGCAGGCACAAGCCGCGCATCTGGACGCAGCGGAGCGTCGAGTGATGTCGCGTCGAATGGTGAAAAGAGCGCATCTGGCGTTGTCGGCCACGGCGAGGCCAGGGGGGCGGCCGTGGCGCCTTGGGGCATGGGCGGCAAGTTTTGCGCTGCCAATCGATCCGCGGGTTGGTATGTGGACGTGGGGTCTATGGTCGCGGGGGCTGTGGCATTGTGTAAGGGGACGTATGGCGGGGCAGCTTCGTCGTCTGCCGTCTGATGGAGACGACCGTTCTCGGCAAAGCCCCCGTTCTTGGCGAAGCCATTGGCGTAACCGCCGTCGTGTACGGCATCGTGTACGGCATCGTGAGCCGGGTGAACGGTGACAAAGCCATTGCTGGCTCCCTCACCGACAGCGATATTGACGCCGACATCGACGCCGTTGAGCATCATTTCGTCGAGGAGCGCGTCAGCACGCCGGCGTAAAGCATCGGCGCTTTCGTCAATGGGAGTCGGCGGCCTGGCTATACGCCGTTCATACTTAATTTCACCATCGGACACAGACGTCTCTGTGGACCTCAATGCAGTTTGCCTCCACTTCACGCCACATCGACGCGATCAACATTGATAGTACCACGCGATCGGGTTGTACGCCAATCCTCTGACGATTTTGGGCTGTCGAGTTTTAAGACGCAAATATGACGAGACGCCGACGAAGCATCGACGCTGACGGTATCCGGAAATGAAGCGCCGAAAACACCCGGTAGATTTGACAGGCCAAAAAGCTGACACGTATAATGCCGCTTTGACACTCGCGTAGCAGTGCGCTTGGGGGCTGCCTCCAAATGTTTGGGGCGAGACCTAGAACGCGCTGACAGCAATGGTTGTGCGAACGTTGCGCGGACAGTGCGACCAAATATGGCCAATGCGTCCGGCGAATGTGATGTACCAAACACGTCAAAAGCATCGAACAGATCGCCTTGTCTCTGCAGTATACAGGAGCAATATACAGGGCAATACGCAGAGTCGGTCTGAACGAATGCTTGAATTTGTGCAGGACAGGAGTGAATAGATCATGTCGACAAAACGAACTTGGCAACCAAAAGTCCGCAAACGACTCAAGACGCATGGTTTCCGCCGGCGCATGGCTACGGCTAATGGCCGCAATGTGTTGAAGCGCCGCCGCCTCAAAGGACGTGCGCGCTTGACCGTTGAATTGACCAACCGCAAAGCAATCTAGGTAGGTGATGTCGGCTTCGGTGCAGCGGGGCGCCAACCGGCAGGTGAGGCAGCAGCTCAGCGTGTGAAGCGGCGATATCGAGTCCGCACGGACAAACGTTTTCAGGAAATCCGCCGGCAAGGACGCTCGTTTGTGAATCATCTGCTCGTCTTATGCGTCCTGCCGAACGACCTGCCCTATACTCGCTTTGGCTTCACGGTCAACCGCCGCATTGGGAATGCTGTGCAGCGCAATCGCATCAAGCGCCGTCTGCGTGAGATTATGCGCTTGCTGCAAGATAGCCTTCAGCCAGGATGGGACATTGTCCTGATTGCCCGGCAGCCGATTCGCAGCGCGGACTATCATGAGATGGAAACCGCATGCGCCCGCCTGCTTCGGCGGGCGCAGTTGTTCCAGGCGGGTGTTGCCCAATCCACTGGCGCCAACGATGCGGATTCGGCGCAATAAGAGCGGTCGCTTGTGGTTTTGTCGACCTCTAGGTTAGCTGTTCACAACCTGGAAGCTCCAAAGCTTCCAGAAAGATTGTGAGCAATTTGGCGTTACAACCTAGAAATCAGTAGGTGAAGGGTGAATCAATGCGCACAATCACACTGGCGCTCATTCGCTTCTATCAGAGGTTTATTTCACCGATGTTGGGGAGCAATTGCCGATTCTATCCCACCTGCTCTTCCTATACCTATCAAGCCATCGACAAGTATGGCGTTGCCAAAGGCAGTTGGATGGGGTTCAGACGCATCTTGCGCTGCAATCCCTGGAATAAAGGCGGGTTCGACCCCGTGCCTTGAGTCGGGTCGAGTTTTCCGCATAAGGAGACACCTCTGTGAAGCAAAGACATTGGATCATTCTCGTCGTGCTCGTGATCGCTGCGCTGGCATTGACGGGCTGTGGCGTCCCACATGAAGGCGTAGATGTCACGACGACCCAACCCGATGGGCCGTGGCAGACGTTTGTGGTGTGGCCGCTTGCCAACATCTTGATCTGGCTCAACAACCTGTTGGCCAACATCGGTGTGATCTATAGTTGGGGTTGGGCGATCATCCTCTTCACGCTTGGCATCAAGGTTATCACCTTCCCACTCAACCTCAGCCAGATTCGGGGCATGCAGGCGCAGAAGGAGCTACAACCGCTGCTGGCCGACCTGCAAAAGAAGTATGGCAAGGATCGTGAACGCCTGGCGCAGGAGCAGATGAAGCTCTATAAGGAGGCAGGCGTCAATCCGTTGAGTGGTTGTCTGCCCTTGCTGATCCAGATGCCGATTCTCTTCGGCCTATACGCAGCATTGGTTGCCGTGGGGCCGATGCTGGCAAATGCTGGCTTTTTCTGGATTCCCGACCTGAGCTATCCCAATTTTGCTCTGGGCTTGAGTTGGATCCCGGCTTTGTGGGAAGCTGGCGACTATGCGACCCTGATTGCCTATCTGATTCTGCCGGTGCTCCTGGTTGTCACGCAGATCTTTATGCAGAAATACATGACGCCCACCCCGACCGGCGACAACGATCAGGCCAAGATGACGCAGAACATGAGCATGATCATGACGCTCTTCTTTGGCTATTTCACGCTGCAGGTGCCCGCCGGTCTCACACTTTACTGGGTGACAAGCAACTTGCTGCAAATGCTGCAGCAGTGGGGAGTGACGCGCTTCTTCCTGAAGCCGAACCCTTCGATCGCTGCTGCTGCGGCGTCGGCCAACGCTGTCACCATCGACGTCAAACCGGAAAGCGCCAAGTCGGCCAAATCCACCGCACCGTCCACCAATGTGAAGCGAGCCAAGGCAAAGGGAAAGTAATCTATGGCCGGTGAGTCGATTTTTACAGGCAAAAGCGTAGATGAGGCGATCGCCGAAGGCTTGCGCGCCTTGGGCCTGAGTGCTGACGCGGTTGACATCGAGGTGATCAGTCGGGGCAGCCGGGGCATCTTTGGCCTGGGCAGCGAACCTGCGCAGGTGCGCATTACCCGGCGCTTCCAACAGCCTGTTGCCCCCCAACCGTCGTCGGCTGCAGTTGAAGCCGCTGCTGCCCCTGTCGACACTACTGCTGGCGATGTGGAGACAGCCACCGCCGAGGAGACCATCGTCGCAGCGTCGGCAGTGGAGGCGGCGCCGCTCGCTGCCCCTGACACCATTGCCGAGACAGCAGCGCCAGGCGATGAAGATGACATGGCCGATGCGCCTTCCACGCCAGAAGAAGATGCTCAACTCGCAGCATTGGCGACCGAACTTCTCAGCCGGTTGGTGGAACTGATGGGCTTCGAGGCGGAAGTCGTCGCCACGTGGCGCGAACCGGACGCCGACAACGAGCATCGCTATCTCTTGCTTGACTTGCAGGGGCGCGACCTTAGCCCCTTGATCGGGCGTCGCGGCGACACATTGGGCAATATGCAGTATCTGGTGCGTCTGATGATCAACCAGCGCCTTCACCGCTGGAAAAATATCGTCGTTGATGTCGAGGGTTACCGTCAGCGTCGCTTGGAACACCTCTCGCAACTGGCGTTACGTTCGGCGCAGCAGGTCGCACAGAGCGGACGCCCGCTGTCATTGGAACCGATGCCCGCCAACGAACGGCGCATCATTCATCTCACGCTGCGCGACCACGCCGATGTCTTTACCGAAAGCATCGGTGAAGGCGTCCGTCGCAAGGTGCAGATTTTGCCGCGCAAGTAACGCCACCGCAGCACACACCGGAACATCATTTGATCAAAGCGCCCGCCGATGGTAGAGTTTTGCCATCGGCGCGGCGTGACGTCGCCCAATTTGCTTCTCATCCGTAGGAATCCGGTTATGACCAATGCTGCGACGCCTGCTCCATCCGTCGATATTCTCTTGCTCGGCAACGTAACGCGCGACCTGATCGACGAGCACGACTTCGAACACTACCGTCTCGGCGGCACAGTGACCTTTGCCGCCGTCGTTGCCGATCGGCTGGGCCGTCGCCCGACCATTGTCACGCGCGCGGCGCCGGAGACCGATCTGTCGGCGTTGCCCGCGTCGGCGCAGGTGCATGTGCTCCCTTCGTCCACCACAACCACCTTTGCCAACATCTACACACCACACGGTCGCGTGCAATATTGTTACACGCCGGCGCCGCCCATCTGCGCTGCCGACATTCCAGCCGCGCTGCGTTCGCCCGACATCGTGCTGCTCGGCCCCATCGCCAACGAGATCGCAGCTGATGTTCCGGCGATCTTTGCCGAATCCACTGTGATTGCCGCCGTGCCACAAGGCTGGATGCGACGCTGGGATGAGCACGGGCGCGTGCACAGCAAACCATGGGAGAGCGCTCGTGAGATTCTGCCGCACCTCGACGCACTGATCCTGTCGCTGGAAGATATCGACTACGAGTGGGAGCGGTTGGCGCCTGCCTTTGACTATGTGCCGCTCATCGTCGTCACCGAATATCGCGATGGCTCGACAGTCTTCGTGCGCCAGGCTGACGGCAGCGTCCACGAAACCAAGATTCCACCGCGCCCGGCAAAAGAAGTCGACCCCACCGGCGCCGGTGATATCTTCACGACGGCATTTCTGATTCGTCTGGAGGAGACGCGCGACCCGATGCAAGCCGCGCGTTTTGGCAACGTCGCAGCGTCGATGAGCGTCGAGCATGTGGGCACAACCGGCATCCCCACACGCGCGGCGATTCTAAATTACATGGCGACGCACCCCTTTGCACCGGAGCCAGTGGAACAGTCGAAGTTTTGAAGGAGTCACATGACATAAGTCATTTGTGACTCGTGACGTGTGACGCATCACCTGATTATGACAGCGCGCATCTACTGCTTTGCCAACCAGAAGGGTGGCGTCGCTAAGACCACCACCGCCGTCAATCTGGGCGCCTATGTGGCGGCGACCGGACGCCGCGTGTTACTGGTCGACACCGATCCACAAAGCAACGCCACCACCAGCCTCGGCATCAATCCGCGCACCCTCCAAACAAGCCTCTACGATGTGCTCATCGACGGGCGTCCGGTGCAGGAGGCGCTCACTCTTACCGAATGGATGAACCTGGACTTGCTGCCTTCCAGCACCGATCTGGCCGGCGCGGAGGTTGAGATGGCTGGCGTGATGGCGCGTGAGCGGCTGCTGGCGCGCAGCCTGGCCCCGGTCGCCGCCAAGTACGACTACATTTTTATCGACGAACCGCCTAGCCTGGGGCTGCTCACGATCAACGGCCTGACCGCCGCCACACACGGCGTCATCATCCCTGTGCAGTGCGAATATCTGGCGTTAGAAGGGCTTAGCCTGTTGCTCAACACCATTCGGCAGGTGCGCGAAATCCTGAACGATCGCCTGGTAATTGCCGGCGTCGTGCTGACGATGTTCGATGCGCGCACCAATCTGGGCCAGGACGTTGTGGATGAAGTGCGGCGTTACTTTCCCAACGAAGTTTTCCAGACCATCATCCCGCGCAACATCCGTCTAAGCGAAGCGCCTTCGCACGGCAAGACTATCTTGAGCTATGCACCTTTGAGCGCAGGGGCAATGGCCTATCAGGCGCTGGCACAAGAGTTTATCCTGCGCACCGAGGGTGTCCGCATCGACGCCATGACGACGCCACCGCACGCGTGAGTCACCTGCCCCACTGACTGATGGAGGAGTCTTGATGACGACCGAACCCAAGAAACGTGGCCTGGGGCGCGGGCTGGGCGCCCTGATCATGGACACCGCCATCACGCCCGCCAACCCGGAGATCGTGGCGCAAGCGGAAGCCGGCGGGGTGCGGATGTTCGCCATCGACCGCTTGCTTCCCAATCCGCATCAGCCACGCGCCACGTTCGACCCGGTGGCGCTTGAGGAACTTGCCGCCTCGATCCGCATGCATGGCATCATCCAACCGCTGGTTGTCACAGCAGCGCCAACGCCGCCCGGCCATTTCTGGCTGATCGCCGGCGAACGCCGCTGGCGCGCTGCGCGTCTGGCTGGCATGCAAGAAGTGCCGGCTATACTGCGCGAGGCCACGCCGCAACAACTGATGGAGTGGGCGCTGGTGGAAAATGTCCAGCGCGCCGACCTGAACGCGCTCGAAGAGGCGACGGCGTATCAGGCGTTGATGGAGGAATTTGGCCTGACACAGGCCGAGGTGGCTGAACGCGTGGGCAAGAGTCGCCCCGTCATCGCCAACACGGTGCGCCTGTTGGGTCTGCCGCTTGAAGCGCAGCAGGCGGTCATCGATGGCGCGATCACGGCTGGTCACGCCCGCGCGTTGTTGGGGCTGCCCGACGCCCCTACCATCTTGCGCGCTCTGGCCGAGGTCACCAAACGCCAGTTGAATGTGCGCCAGACCGAGGAACTGGTGCGCAGGTTGTGTATGCCTGCTCCCACCCCCGCCCCTATTGCTGACCCTACCCCTGAAGTGCAACAGCATCTTCAGCATCTGGAGAATCGCTTCCGCGCCGCCCTGGGCACACGGGTAAGTCTGAGCCGCAACCAGGACGGCACCGGCAAGTTGGTCGTCCATTTTTACAATGACGACGATCTCGAAGCAATTTATCACCTGATTACAGGCGAGGAGCATGACTGACCTGCCGCTGCGCCGGTTGACGCTGCGCAGAATCGACGAGCGTTCGGTGGGTTTTCTGGTTGCAGGCGCCAGCACGGTGGCGGCGCGTTGGATGCTCGACGCCATCTGGGGACAGCCGCCCGCCATCGGCGGCAGCGACGTGGCTGGCGCCTATGTGGTCGGGCTGTACAGTCACAATGCCCGCTTTGCACAGCGCTTCGCCGACGCACACGGCATCGTTCACGCTGGCGACGATCTGGATGCACTACTGGCGCGGCGTGAGATTCGTTGCGTCTATGTCGGCAACCAGCCCCGCCATCATGCGGCGACGGTGCGGGCGGCGCTGTTGGCGGGTAAACATGTCCTGTGCGAGCCGCCGCTGGCGCACACACTGGAAGAGAGCCAGGAACTGGAGCAGATGGCGCATCATCGTGGCCTGGTGCTGGCGCTGAATTACACCTGGCGTGCCACCGGCGTGATGCGGCGTCTGCGTGACGAGTTGCACGCCGACGCCATTGGTGAGCTGCTGGGCGTGCGCATCGACAACACCACCGCCCTGCCCCTGGCGCGGCAAAGCTGGCGTCTCCAGCCACCTGATGGCGGTGTGCTGTGGGATCGCACACTGCACGATGTTGATTTGCTGGCATTTTTGCTGCTCAGCGCACCGGCGGAGATTCACGCGCACACCCTGCAGAACTTGTTAGGCAGCACAGTGGCGGAAGACGTCGTGAGCGTGGTGCGACTGCGCAATGGACTGCCGGTGGTGTTGCACGACGCGTTCGTGCTGCCGCATGCGCCAACGGGCATCACAATCTTTGGTAGCACCGGTGCGCTTCTGGCGTCAAATATCCATCCTGACAGTACTCTCGGCAAGTTGGAATTACAGCGCGGCGGGCAGATGAAGACCCTGGCAGTTGCCGCGATCGATCCCTATCGCGCGGCAGTGGCGCGCTTTCTGGCGGCTGTCCGCCTGGGCGAGGCGCCGTTGGCGACGCCGCGCGATGATCGGCGCGCAGTGGCGACAGTGTTGGCGGCGCAACAATCTTTGCAGTTACGCCAAACGCTCCGCATACCGCAAGCGTACTAGGCCACGCGCGGGGCAAGGAAGGCGACAGGTGTGTGCTGGTCTGCGAGGCGAGACGCGGCGCCACACTACAGGTCTTTACGTTTGATGGTTACGTCAACTATGGGTTTCGCATTGATCCTTACAGGAGACTATGCTAAGATTGCAAAAGTTTGACGCAATCTGTAGACTTATCGGGAATTGATTTCAGAGTAACAGGACAAATCCACTCAGTGCAGAGGAAGGTGTAATCACCGTGGTGACAGCGATTCGGCTCAACGAGTACTCAACCACGCCTCTTTATAACATCAAGGCCGTTGTGCAATCCACCAATATCAGTCCAAGCACGCTGCGCGCATGGGAACGCCGATATAATATGTGCCAGCCCCAGCGCTCAGATAGTGGCTACCGGCTCTACTCCGACCGCGACATCGCTATTATCCGCTGGCTCAAGGCGCAAGTCGATGCAGGGATGTCGATCAGCCAGGCGGTGGCGTGGCTGCAATCGCTGCTGGCGCAAGGCGCGTTTGATGCACAGGCAACGCTGCCTGATCCGACCGGGCGAGCGGCCGACGCGCCCTCATTGGCGCCGCCGTCACGGCTCGAGATTGAAAATTTTGCGAATTTTCAACGCCGGCTGCTGGCAGAGTTGCTCGATTACGACGAGGAAATGGCTGAGGCGACACTGGCGCATGCGTTTGCACTGTATCCGGTTGAGCACGTTGGCGAGCACGTCATTATGCCAGTGTTGGTGGAAATCGGCGAGCGTTGGCATCGTGGCGAGTTGAGCATCACCCGCGAACATTACGCCACAAACTATCTGGTGCAACGGCTGGCCGCCATTCTACGGACTGTGCCCAATGCAACAACGTCGCCCCTGATTTGGGTAGGTTGTGCACCCGGAGAATTGCACGAGATCGGCGCGCTCTTGCTCTCGATTTATCTGCGCCGCAGCGGCTACACTGTGCGCTATTTGGGACAAAATTTGCCCACTGACGACCTGGTTGCCGAGGTGACGGCGATCAAGCCGGAGCTTCTCCTGTTCAGCGCCACTACAGTTGATTCAGCCCTGCGGTTAGGTCCCCTTTGTGCACGCCTGGCTGACCTTGAGCCACCGCGCCCTATCATTGGCTATGGCGGGCGCGCCTTCAATCTCCGCCCGGAATTGCGGGATGAAATTGCAGGCATTTATCTGGGCGCTACGGCAATGGAAGCGGTCGAAAGCATTAGTGACCTCCTGGCGGTAGAGCGAATACGGCGCAATGGTAGCAACCTATAGCCCTGCCTGCGGAAGAGAGTGGTGCATAAAATGACAGAACGTACGCTCAGCCTGCCAGCAAGCAACCTGGCGGCACAGCGCGAATTGGCGGCGGAACTGGCGGAAGTGGAGCAATTGTTGCTCGATGCCATGAACGAGTTATTTCCCCCCTTCCGTCAGATGGTGGCGGCACAGTTGCGTCGCAACTACCCACTGCACCGGGCTGCGGTCGTGCTGACGGCAGGCGTGGCTGCGCCAGATCAGGTGGCGGTGCGCAGTCAGCGTATCTACTTGGCGGCGGCGCTGGAGATGTTGCACCTGGCGCTTTCAGTGCACATCATGATGAGTGACACAGCAGCGCATGATCCAGCCAATCGATCATTGCTAGGCAGCACGATTCTGGCCGGTGATTACTGCTTTAGCCGTTCTGCTGGCCTGGCTGTGCGCACAGGCAACGCCACGGTTGTCGAGATTTTTTCGGACGCCCTCAAGCGCGTGAGTGAAGGACATCTGCGTCAGCTATTTGCCCCAACAACGACCGTCTACGACGAAGATCGGGAGTTATTTGCTGCTGGCGCTCAGGCTGCCATGGAACTGGCAGCCACACCTGCACGCGCACGTCGCGAAATCCTGACATTGGTCGAACAGTTTGCCCAAGCGCTGTCTGCGCCAGAAGATCGGACGCCAGAAGGTCGGACGCCAGAAGGTCGTGCAGCGCACCCAATGGCCTCTGACAGTTTGCTCGATCTGCATCAGCGTGAGCGATGGCGGGCGTTGCTGCAATGGCAGCATAGCGCCTGACCGCGGTCGGGCGCTATGTCATATTGCGTCGGGTTATCGACCATTTGCACAGGTTTTGCATCCTATTGTGCGTCGTGCACCTTCCTCGCCTTGCCAAGCCTGACCACGCAATTCCCGCCTTTCTCTTCCAGCAACAGCGCGTTTGCGTGAGCTTGCTAACAATTCGCGAATACGTTTCCAATTTCCGTCTAATCTTCACCTGCTATGATCCTGGCCATATGACCAGGATCGCATAGGAAGTCCCTACCGTGACAGGAGCTAGAGAAGCACGAGCCTCTCTGGTGTCTGGCTCGATCACACCAATTGCGAAAAGTGAGAAAATTCTCATCTTAGAGGGCTAGACAATTCTGCAAAAGTATGATTAACTAATTGCAAAGGTTTTGCACGGATTGTGTAGATGAAAGTTGCATTAGCGTGAGCACAAACGTGGTGAAAACAAGAAACTGTTCGCCCGATGCTGATGTAGTAGACATCGAGCCATAACTGCCGGAATCAGACAGCAAGGATCATCAAGATGAAAACAAGTTTGCGTGAGCTTCAGAGCAATCCGTTTGCCACTTCGACTGCTGTGAACACGATGACAGGCACTACTACGCTGCGCATGGCGAGCGTACCGCAAATGTTGACAGTGCTGCGCGAAGAAGACCCGGCGTTCGACAAGGTCGTAGTGACACAACGCTTTGAGCGTGGGCAACAGGTGGCATCTCCCGAAGCCATGGCTTCACGCATGTATGTGTTGATGAGTGGCAAAGTGAATCTGCTTTGCACAAACAATGAGGGGCGGCGGCTGGTCATCGCCACGCTCGAACCGGGGGCGATTTTTGGCGAAGGCGCCCTGAATGACATGCGCGACCCCGGCGTCTTTGCAGAAGCTGCTGAGGACGCACTGGTGTGGGTTATTCCCAGCAGCGAAGCGCGCAACATGACGATGCAATATCCAATTCTCGGCTGGGGATTGTTGCAAACATACGGCATGCGCTTAATGCAAGTCGAGAATAGCCTGGAAGATGTTGCCTACAAGAAACTACCTGAACGGTTGGCGGCATTGCTCGTTGAGCTTGACCAGGATGGCAGCGGCGTGATCAAGGGTGTTAGCCATCAGGCGCTGGCCGATAGGCTGGGCACCTATCGCGAGACGGTGAGCGCCATCCTGCGAGACTTCAAGCGGCAGGGGTTGGTTGAACTTGGCTATCGGCGCATCAAGTTGGCGGATATTGAGGCTTTGCGTGATGTGGCTGGGTTGTGGGACTGGTAGGGCGAGCCGATTATCAGATTGGTTTGGCAAACAGGGATCGCGGAACATCGTGATCCCTGTTTGCCATTTGACTGATCAAAGTATAAAATCAAATTCTGTTGAGTTAGTTGACGTTAAGACTATCTGCTGTTATAATCATTGATACCTTAGGGTCAAATCAGTGATTTGATTTGACCATCCCCTAAGTGTTGTTTCCCAGCCGTCTGCATTGCCAGCTGTCCACAAGGAAAGATTAGATTACTCCCACACAGTAATACAGCGTTGCTGTCTATGCGTTTGTCAGTTAGATAAGCATACCTCAAGACAAGTAGCTGACAATGTCTGTTCGTACAGATGTCACAGCGGATACGGCGTCAGCGACACGACGCCCCGGTCTGCAACAACCGGTCCGCAACAACCATGATGTGTTGAATCTTGTATACACCATCAACAACACGATGCTCAGGCAGGATTCGTTTTGTGGATGACTTTTCGGGTGTAATCGCCCGCATCGATTTACAATTTAAAGGATGATAGGATATGGTGAATGCGAGCATTCCCCTGGAACAAATGACCATCGGTCAACTGGAAGAACTCAACCTGGACGAATTACGCGACATTGCGCGTTCCGCCAATATCACAGGTTACACGCGTCTAAAAAAGTATGATCTGGTGATGCGTATATTGCGCGCCAACGCAGAGCAGCAAGGCTTTATCTTTGGCGGCGGCATCCTGGAGATCGTTCAGGACAACATTGGCTTTCTGCGTAGCGACCATCTCTTGCCTGGCCCGGAGGATGTCTATGTCAGCCAGAGCCAAATCCGTCGCTTTGGCCTGCGTACGGGCGACTTGATCATCGGCCAGGTGCGCCCACCCAAGGAGACCGAAAAGTATCACGGCTTGCTCAAGGTGGAAGCAGTCAATGGCCTTGACCCTGAAGAGGCCAAAAAGCGTCCTGTCTTCGAGAAGATGACGCCGATTTTCCCGAATGAACAAATCCTGTTGGAGACGCGCCCGAATGTCATCTCCACCAGAATGATCGACCTGCTTTCACCGATTGGACGTGGGCAACGCGGTCTTATCGTCAGCCCACCGAAGGCTGGCAAGACGACGATTCTCAAACGCATTGCCAACGGCATCACGACAAATTACAAGGATATTCACCTGATGGTGGTGTTGATCGGCGAACGCCCGGAAGAAGTCACAGACATGGATCGTTCGGTCGAAGCAGAAGTGGTCAGCAGCACCTTTGACGAGCCTGTGCAGAATCATGTGCGCGTCGCCGAAATGGCGCTGGAACGCGCCAAGCGCCTGGTGGAAGGGCGGAAAGACGTCGTCATCTTGCTCGACAGCATTACGCGCCTCTCGCGCGCCTACAACCTCACGGTGCCGCCATCTGGACGCACATTATCTGGCGGCATCGACCCGGCAGCACTTTATCCGCCCAAGCACTTCTTTGGCGCCGCTCGCAACCTGGAAGAAGGCGGCAGTCTCACGATCATCGCCACCTGTCTGGTGGACACAGGCAGCCGTATGGATGATGTCATCTATGAAGAGTTCAAGGGTACGGGCAACATGGAGTTGCATCTCAGTCGCAAGTTGGCGGAACGACGCATCTTCCCGGCATTTGATATCGAACGCAGTGGCACGCGTGCCGAGGAAAAACTGCTTGATGCCGAGACGCTCTCCAAGGTTTACACGTTACGCCGAATGATCGATGCCATGGGTGGTGGCAGTGAGGCAATCCTTCCCATTATCGAACGCATGAGCCGTACGCGCGATAACCGCGAATTCCTGGAGACATTGACCAAGCGCTAACCGTACGCTTTTCAACACAACGACACAAGCCCCTCTGCCTACGCAAAACCTACGATTGGGCGACGATCCTTGCACATTGAAGCAGGATCGTCGTTTTTTGTGGGCGTCAGACGCCTCTGCCACTTGGCAAGCCATGCGCAAGATGCTAGAATCCTTCAATGTCATGGGAAAAGCAACCTGCATCCACTGGTTTCTGAGCAACCGGTTTCCAATGAATAGCAGAATGTAGTTAGGGCAAATCACTCAGGTTTCATCCAGGTCACGCCCACAAAACCTGACACTCTGGAGAGCGTGTATGTCAAATGAAGGCAGTTCGGGCGGCGGCAACGTTTACCCGGGACGCGTCAGACCGCATCAAATCGAGTTACAACGTCAAGAAATTCATCCCCCACAAAACCTGGAATTTATCTCTCTTCCCTCTGCCAATCTGCATACGACGCCTATGGATCGCCCGGTGAGCGCGGGGGCGAATGTGGCGTATACAACTCTGACGTCGTCATCCGGTGCAGACTTTGGTCGCCCCGGTGTTATCACGCGCGTCATTCAGGGGGCGTCCACACAAGTGCAGCAGATTCTGGCGGATCAAGTGACGCCACTACGTCTGGCCGGCCATCTGTCCGTGTTGATGATCGCGGGCGTTGTGTTGGTGCTGAGCCAGATCACCATTCCAGATTGGGAACTCAGTCTCGAACCGACGCCTGCCGCCATGGTGACAAACAACGGACGTCTGGGCGCCAATCAACTCGCCAGTATATCCGGGTTTGAGGATGATTCGCTCACGCCCAACAGCATCCTGACTATTGGCGGCGGCAAGCCTGGCAGCCCCACTGCAAATGAGGCTCCCCGGCCAGTGGAGGAAGTGCTCTACTACACAGTGAAGCCCGGTGACACCGTGCTAGGCATTGCACAAAAGTTTGGGTTGCAACCTGAGACCTTGATGTGGTCGAACTCGTCGATCGAGCAGAACCCGGATCGACTCAGTATTGGCGACCAGTTGCGTATCCTTCCAGTCGATGGCGTCTTGCACGTTGTCAAGCGCGGCGACACTCTCTCAAGCATTGCTGACAAATACGATGCCGACATGCAGGCCATTGTGGCCTATGCAGCCAATGGGATGAGCAGCGTCGATGACGCCCTGCCCATCGGCAAAGAGATCGTCGTGCCCGGTGGGACCAAACCCTTTGTGGCGCCGGTGGTTGGCGCTTCGACTGCCTATGCCGTGTCGCGCCCAGATGGTGCGCTGGCTGGGTCGGGCAACTTTAGTTGGCCGACTGCTGGCTACATCAGCCAGGGTTACTGGGGCGGCCATCCTGCGATCGACGTGGCTGGCTGGCTGGGTGCGCCTGTGACTGCCTCGGATGCTGGCTATGTGGTGCTGGCTGGCGGAGGTTGGAATAGTGGTTATGGCAACTATGTGATCGTCGATCATGGCAATGGCTTCACGACTCTCTACGCTCACCTCAATTCGGTCTTTGTCAAGCCGGGCGAGACGGTGAGTCGCGGCCAGCAGCTTGGCACGATGGGCAATACCGGCAACAGCACGGGGCCGCATCTCCATTTTGAGATTCGCTACAACGGCGTCCCCTACAATCCTGCCAGTTATCTCAACTGAGCAACTGGGCGAACAACGGTGCGCTGTCGATCAGGATAGCGCACCGTTTTTGTTTGTCTGGAACGAAAACACCGCCCATAACGGACGGCGTTGAAACCATCTTTTGCAGACTGTCGCTTCACGTTTTGGCAAACCGACAATCTCACATGTTCTGCGTTGCGTTGCGGAGAGCGCGATCCGCATAGAATGCAAAGATGTCAAACGTCCGTGTTTTCGGAGTGGATGGCGCCTGCTCCAGGTTGCGTAGATAGGTCTGACGGTCAGTCTCCATCGGATCGATCAAATCTGCATCGAACATCGCCAACGCTTGTGGCATACTTTCCCGGTCGCGCAAATCGGCAAGCGCGTCGATGATGCTGCCCCATAGCTCATCAATTTCCTCTTCATCATTCAATACAACACGCCCGTTGGCGTCGAGCGGCGGCAGAAATGAGCGCAGGAACGCCACTATGCCTGAGCGAGTTTCCGGGAAATGGATGGCAATGGTTTTCAGGATGGCAATACTCAACCCCCTGCCATAGTGCCATTCCAGGTCTGTCCTGCTTTTCAGTACTTCTTGGAAAACAGGCACTGCTGGTGGACCGAAATAGGCGGGTTGCGTCTCAAACCACTCGACCAATGCATCGTAGTCATCGGTTTTACTGTAGATAGTGGCGAAGATCGGCAACGCTTTGCGTTCGCGATAGGCAATCAGCAAGAACCCATAGTGTACGGCGCGATACCAGCGTGGGTCGTCATTGTCTTCCCAATTATCATCAATTGCCTCGGCAAAGCGCGCTATGATTTCATTGCGCAGTTCAATCCGCCGCGCTAGTAGCGTCTGAATCAACTCTGCCGGCAGAGTGGGACCGGCGCGGTCAACCTGCTCAAGCAACTCTGGATTGGAAAGGTTTTGGTATTTTGTCATCTTTGCCGCCATTTACCTGTTTTAACGCCATCATTGCGCCACGATCAAGATGGTGTAAGTCTGCCAGAGAATCGACTGCCCCGTCAATTGATGTTCAAAGAGTTGGCGGATGCGCCCAATTTCGACATCAGTCAGCATGGTTGCCAGGCGCTCGCAGTAAGCCGGTTTTCCGGCGCCTGCCGGGGTGAACCAGCGTTGAAGCGTTGCTGGTGTAATCGACATGGCCGCCTGTTCATTTTCACCGTGTAGCTTCACGTCCAGCCCTGCCGTTGTCAAGGCGGCTCGGAGGTCATCCTCATCCCAGTTCACCAATGGATCGTCAGGATTGGTGTAGATTGCTTCTTCAGCCTGGCGCCAGCGCGCAAGCAGATCGGCGTCAAGCTCGCGGCTGTCGATCAAGGCATAGAGGCGTTGGGTATGGCGCGGGACGCGTTCCGCCAGGCTGATCACGCCGCCGGGCGCCAACATCTCCGCCAACAGACGGCACACCCCCACTTTATCGCGTTCATCCAGCAAGGCATTATAGCCGACGATGGCGTCAAAGCGAAGGGGTTGCGGGGGGCGCGGGGCGAGGGGCGAGGCGCTGCCAGCTTGCAGGGACAAGAAGAGCGGCAGTTCCTCGATGCTGCCTTCCATAATCACCGGGCGTTCGATCTGCGGCAGGCGTTCGGCGAGCTGGCGCAGGGCGTCGGCGTCGCGGCGGTTGCGCGCCAGGGCGTAGACGCCGCCTTCGGGCGTGCGCCGCAGCGCCTCCCATGTCAACAGACCGGCGCCGGCTTTGAGATCGAGCACCGTGCTGTGGTTGAGGATGCGCGCGGCGTCGAGCACGCGGTCGCGCACGCGCGCCAGCCGCTCACCGGCGCCGGAGATCGTGCGCTGCAGCCAGCGTTCGCGCGCCGGGTCGTTGGGCGAGTGGGTGAGGATTTCGCCGCGCTCCTCCTCGGCGTCGAGCATGGCGGCAAGCTGCGCCTCGCGGCGTCGCGCCACGTCGACGCGGATCGCCGCCTCGTAGCCTTGATCCGACGGCTGGTAGAAGACCTTGCCTTGCAGGGATGTGGGCAGATATTGCTGCGCCACCCAATGGTCGCGGTAGGCGTGCGGGTAAAGATACCCTTCGCCGTGCCCAAAGCCCTCCTTATCGCGGTTGGCGTCTTTGAGGTGGTTGGGCACGCCGCTGTCCGCCTCCTTGCCGACCTGCTCCAGTGCATCGAAGAAGGCAAACGCCGTGTTCGACTTCTTCGCCGTCGCCAGATAGAGCGCCGCCGTCGCCAGGTGAAAACGTCCCTCCGGCATCCCCACCTGCTCGAAAGCCTGCGCACAGGCGTTGACCACCTGGATCGCGTTCGGGTCCGCCATGCCCACATCCTCACCGGCGAAGATCAACATGCGCCGGAAGATGAAACGGGGCGACTCGCCGGCATAGACCATCTTCGCCATCCAGTAGAGCGCGGCGTCGGGGTCGCTGCCGCGCAGACTCTTGATGAAGGCGCTGATCGTGTCGAAGTGATAGTCGCCTTCCTTGTCGTAGAGCACGGCGCGGCGTTGGATTGATTCCTCGGCGATGGCGAGGGTGATGTGGAGAGTGGGAGATTGGAGATTAGGAGATTGGA